>Ga0134126_10000068_pt1 | contig 127030 bp, 128 predicted proteins | sample KB31752_FD_96881 | JGI IMG/M metagenome (GOLD analysis project Ga0134126, IMG submission 96881) | Terrestrial soil microbial communities with excess Nitrogen fertilizer from Kellogg Biological Station, Michigan, USA - KB3-175-2 | ecosystem: Environmental > Terrestrial > Soil > Unclassified ... | reverse complement strand
GGCTCCTGCGAGGCGCCGACGAAGCCGGTCACGCCGGGCGTGCCCTTGACGACGCCCCAGGAGTCCTCGTTGAGCTCCATGTTGACGAGCACGTAGCCGGGCATGGTCCGCTTCTCGACCGTCACCTTCTGGTTGTCCTTCATCTCGGAGACCGACTCGGTCGGAACGACCACGTTGCGCACGGCGCGCTGCTGCCCGAGCGAGACCACGCGGTGCTCGAGGTTGTGCTTGACCTTGTTCTCGTGACCCGAGTATGTGTTGACGACGTACCAGCGAAACATTCAGATTCAGAGACTCCTGGGAAACGTTGCGGGGGTGGCGCGCTCTGAGGTCCGAGGATCAAGCAGATCGAGGACGCAGGGAGCGTGGCGTGCTATGCACGCGAGCGACCGAGGACGAAGAGATGCGCAGGTCATCGGGCCTCAGAGGATGAATTCGACGATTTCTTTGGCGACAAAATCGGCGACGCCGAGATAGACCCCGGCGACGGCGACGAAGCCGAGCACGACGGCCGTGGCCTGCGTGACCTGCCGACGGTCGGGCCACTGTACGCGCTGCAGCTCGGCCCAGCTTGCGCGCAAGAAGGAAAGCGCACGGTTACCGCCGCGGATCGGGGCCCCGGAGGCCTGCTCGGGCGTGACGCCGCCCCCGACCCCGCCGCGCGGCTCTCGCCGAACGGTGCTGCCGGCCGGTTCCTGCAGTTCGTCCGCGCCGATGTCGCCCTCTGAGAGCGCCTCGGCCTCGACTTCGCCCTCGGAGAGATGCTCGACGTCGACGTCGGCGTCGACCTCGGCGTCGCCGGTCGGCTCGGGCGTGACCGGCACGCCGCCGGCGCCGCGCACGAGAGCGGCCTCGAACTCGTCGGCCTCGCCCGAGGCGTGGTCGAGCGCGCCGGGGACCTCGGAGCGGGTCGGCTGGGTGGGCGACGAGCCGCGCGAGCCCGGCGCACGCCGTTGGCGACGCTGCTTTGCACGTTTGCGGTCACGGGCCACGGCTGCGCTCCCGCGCTAGCGAGTCTCCCGATGGCTGGTGTGCCTGCGACACCAGCGGCAGTACTTGCGCAGCGCGATGCGATCGGGGTTGTTGCGCTTGCTCTTGTTCGTCTGGTAGTTGCGGCGCTTGCACTCCTCGCAAGCGAGGGTGACGGCGATCCGAACGTCTCCGCGGGCCATGTGTAATCCCTGCGTAAGGGGTTTGCATTCCGGGTCTGGACGAAGAAAAACCCCGCCCAGACGCGAGGTGAAAGCCAGTTTAGCGCGCTTGCGCGGCCGGTGGGGGCGAGCTTGGCGCCGGCGCTGCGAGCGCCCGCCCGGCCGTGCGCTGATCGTGTTTCTCTGGCTTGGCGCAATCGCTCGACCCGATCGTCGGACAGGCGAGGAAAACCATTTTCTATGGGCCCCTCACGGGGCCGATCTGGCCGCTACTCGTACAACGTGAGCGTGGCGAGAATGACATAGAGGGCGACCAGCGCCCAGCCCTCGAACTCGGCCGCCTCGCCGTCGCCGGTGATCTGCGCGAGCGCGAGCACGGTCAGCACGAGCGCGCCGATGTACACCGGCGCGAGCGTGAACGTCAGCGTCGTGCTGAGCGCGAAGGAGATCAGCACGAGCAGCGGGAACAGGAATGCCGCGATCTGCGCGACCGAGTTTTTGACGACCGAGATGGCGAGGTCGGAGCGCCGCTTCCAGGCGAGCACGATGCCGGCCGCGTTCTCGACGGCGTTGCCCGCGATCGCCACGATCACGAGGCCGGCGAAGGCCTGGGAGATGTGCAGCTGCTCGATCGACGGCTTCAGCGCGCTGACGAACCAGTCCGAGACGAACGCCGAGGCGACGCCGCCGGCAAGCAGCATGACGAGCACGACCGACAGGGCCAGCCGCGGCTCGCGGCGCTCCCCCGCCGCCGCGCCCGCGCTCCCCGAGCCAGAGCCGCGCGTGGGCTCCATCGCGGCGCCGCGCTCGGCCGCGATGCCGGCGAGCTGCCCCGGCGGGGAGTCGGATCGCAGATAGGGCACGACCCAGGTGGCGTAGACGAACAGCAGGCAGACCGCGCCGACGACCGAGATCGCCTTGACGTGGTGGCTGGCGGGGTCGTGTGAGCTCAGCGAGAGGCCGAGCAGGACGATGATGAACACCGTCACCTGAAGCAGCGTCGCCGTGTCGCGCGGCAGGCGCTTGGAGAAGCGCATGAGCCCGTCCTCGGAGCGGCGTGCGCCGACGACGATCACGAGGCCGAGCACGAGCAGCGCGTTGGCCAGCACCGAGCCGACGATTGCCGTCTGCGCCACGATCAGCTCGCCCTTCTGCAGCGCGAAGATCACGACGAACAGCTCCGGCAGGTTGCCGAGCGTGGACTGCAAGAGGCCCGTCACCCCCGGCCCGAAGCGCTCGCCGAGCTGCTCGGTGGCGAACGAGACGACCCACGCCAGGCCCGCCAGCGCAAGCGTCGCCAGCAGGAAGCGCGGCACGGGCGCCCAACCGGCGTAGTTGGCCACGCCGGCGAGCGCCGACATAGAGGCGACTGCGACCAGCGCCAGGCGCTCGAACCTAGTCAGAGCGTTCACGACCGGGGCGAGCTTAGCCCCAGCTGCAGACCCCGGCGCGCGCCGCGGTCGCGCCCAGCCCGCGGCCGGATCGCGGCCGCAAGGCCGCCATCATCGAAATCCGGCAGGAGCCGCTCTCAGTGGCTCTCGAGCACGCGGTCGATCAGGCCGTACTCCTGGGCCTGCTCGGATGAGAAGAAGCGGTCGCGCTCCATGTCCTCGCGGACTACCGCCGGGGATTTGCCCGTCGCTTCGGCGTAGATCTCGTCGATCCGCGCACGCACGTTCAGGATCTCGCGCGCGTGGATCTCGATGTCGGTCGACTGGCCCTGGAAGCCGGCCGAGGGCTGGTGGATCAGGATCCGCGAGTTGGGCAGCGCGGCGCGCTTGCCTTTCGTGCCCCCGGCCAGCAGCAGCGAGCCCATCGACATCGCCACGCCCACGCACATGGTCGCGATGTCGGGCTTGACGAAGTTCATCGTGTCGTAGATGGCCAGGCCCGAGTAGATCGAGCCGCCCGGCGAGTTGATGTACATCGAGATGTCCTTCTCCGGGTCCTGGCTCTCCAGGTGCAGCAGCTGCGCCACCACCAGGTTCGCGATCTGGTCGTCGATCGGGGTGCCCAGGAAGATGATGCGCTCGTTGAGCAGGCGCGAGTAGATGTCGAACTCGCGCTCGCCGCGCGCGGTGCGCTCGATGACCATCGGGATCAGCGGCATGGCACGCCACCCTAGCGTCAGCACACGCCCGAGCCGGCAGCCGCCTACGCTGAGCGACCGACAGCCGACGCCTCGAGACCGGGCGCGGCCGTGTCCCCCTCTCCGCGGCATGGCCGCATGTCCGAGCGATCTCGCGTGTTGTGGGGCTCGAGCCGGACGAAGACGATGACCTCGAAGATGCACCCCACACACGGGCACGAGCCCGCCCCCACCCCGCCCTCGCCCCCGCCCGCGAGGCCGGCGACGACCGCCAAGCCGAGTACCACGATCGGGCTGCCGGCGCTCGGGGCGCTGTGCGCGCTCACCGTCCTGCTCGCCTCGCTCGCGGTCGTTGCCCGCGCCGTGGCGATGACCAGCCACGCCGGCTGGCCTGCCGACGAGCACCTCGTGATGGACCGCGGCCCGGCCGGCCGCAGCAACACGCTCGTCGGCCTGCCGCACAGGCACAACTACCTGCTCGGCGGCTACGGCGACGACACGATCTACGGCGGCGATGCGGGCGACGTGATCTGGGGCGACTACCACCCATCCGGCTGGCCGGCCCGTCAGACGGCCGTGATCCACGCCGGCGACGGCAAGAACTTCATCTACTCCAACGACACGGTCAACTACGTCTGGACCGGCACCAATCCGGCGACCGTCGTGCACGCGCACGAGGGGTCCGGCGTGATCCACTGCCAGAACCCCAACATCGTCGTATACACGAGCCATCACGCGCGGCCGCACTACAAGCTGCGCGGCTGCCGTCGCATCAGCTTCTACTCGGTCGGCTACTGACCGGCCGGGCGAGCCCGGGCCGCCGGCGGCGCCTCAGAGGTTGACCGAGCGCATGACGGGCTCGGGGTAGCGCTCGCCGGCGGCCGCCGGCAGCGCCTGCGCGATCGCCTGGGCCTCGGCGTCGCTCAGCTTCACCTCGGCCGCCGCCAGGTTCTCTTCCAGAAAGGCCACGCGCTTGGTCCCCGGGATCGGCACGACGTGCTCGCCGCTACTCAGCACCCAGGCGATCGCGAGCTGGCCCGGGGTGATCCCGCGTTCGCTCGCCAGCTCGCGCACGCGCCGGGCGAGGCGGAGGTTCTGCTCGAGGTTCTCGCCCGTGAAGCGCGGGCCGTGACGGCGGTAGTCGCCCGGCTCGAGCTCCTCCGCCGAGCTGAAGCGCCCCGAGAGGAAGCCGCGGCCGAGCGGCGAGTAGGCGACCAGCGCGATCCCGAGCTCCCTCAACGTCGGCAGGATCTCGGGCTCGACGTCGCGGGTCCAGAGCGAGTACTCGGTCTGCACGGCCGTGATCGGATGCACCGCGTGCGCGCGGCGGATCGTCGCGGCGCTCGCCTCCGACAGGCCGAGGTGACGGACCTTGCCGGCCCGCACGAGCTCGGCCATCGCGCCGACGGTCTCCTCGATCGGCGTGTCCGGGTCGACGCGGTGCTGGTAGTAGAGGTCGATGCGGTCCGTGCCGAGGCGCTTCAGCGATGCCTCGCAGGCGCTGCGCACGTACTGCGGGCTGCCGTCGATGACGCGGTCGATCAGGTTGCCCTCTTCGACGAGCTTGATGCCGAACTTGCTCGCCAGGAAGACCTCGTCGCGATGCGCGGCGATCGCGCTGCCGAGGAGTTCCTCGTTCGTGTACGGCCCGTACATGTCGGAGGTGTCCAGGAAGTTGCAGCCGAGCTCGAGGGCACGGGCGATCGTGGCGCGCGCCTCGCCTTCGTCGGCGGCGCCGTAGAAGGCCGACATGCCCATGCAGCCGAGGCCGATCTCGGCGACCTCCGGGCCCGCCGGCCCGAGCGTGCGGGTCCTCATCGCGCCGTCCTCTGGAATGCCATCGCGCTGTCCTTTCGACCGTGCCGGCGTCACGCGGATATCGTGCGCCTCGGTGTTCCCGTTGAACCTACCCAATGTCCTGACCGTGCTGCGGATCATGCTCGTGCCGGTGCTCGTCGTGGCGCTGCTCGGAGACACGCCGGCCGGCGACGTGTTGGCCGCCGTCGTGTTCGCGCTCGCCTCGCTGACCGACTTCGTCGACGGCTACCTGGCGCGCGCGCGCGGCTCGGTCAGCAACTTCGGCAAGCTGATGGACCCGCTCGCCGACAAGCTCCTTATCGTGGCCGCGCTGATCGCGCTCGTCTCCCAGCAGCGATTGGCCGCGTGGATCGCGATGGTCATCATCACGCGCGAGCTAGCAGTGACCGTGCTGCGGATGGGCGCCACCCAGTTCGGCGTCGTCGCCGGCGCCAACATGCTCGGCAAGGTCAAGACGTGCCTGCAGATCGCGGCCATCCTCGCCGTCATCGCCGTCCACGGCAACCCGTCCTGGGTGACAGCGCTGCTGTACGCGACAGTCGCCGTGACCGTGCTCTCCGGCCTCGACTACTTCTTCGGCCTGCGCCGGCAGATCCTGCAGGCACAGGCGCGCGGGCGCGCGCCTCGCGCCGAGAGCTGAATCTCCGCCCGAGGCCGCAGCTCCGGCCTCAGCGGCCGGCGTCGAGCCATTGCTCGAGGCTCGTCTGGCTCGCCGGTGTCTGGCCGGTCTCGATCTCGTGACGCAGCTCCGCCAGCGTGCTGTGGCGCTCGGCTACGACGTCGTGCTGGTGGATCGTCTCCAGGTTCTCCTGGCGCGCCGAGACGAAGCTGCGACCGTCGAGCTGCGGGAAGGCGCGCACGACTCCGGCCACCATCTCGCGCACGCAGTCCTCGACGAAGCGCGGGCGCCGGTGCGCCTTCTCGACCACCGCCACCTCGTCCGAGCGCTTCATCAACTCGTAGATCTCCGATGACATGCTCGCCTCGGCGATCGCGAGCAGGGCGGTTGCATCGATCTCCTCGACGCACTCCTCGACGCAGCCGATCTGCAACGTCGCCAGGCCGCGCTGGTTGTGCGTGGCCACGGGCACGCGTTCGAGGATGCGCTCCACCTGGCCCTCGTCGAAGCCGTCCGCCTGCAAGCGCTCGCGCGCGCCGCGGGCGACCAGCTCCTGCGCGCATGGACATGCCGTGATGCCGGTCGCCGAGACGCCGACGATGCGGCGCGTGCCGTGGGCGTAGGCGACGGCGCGGCCGTGCAGCGTGTAGATCTCCTGCGTCTGGATACCCGAGACGGGCGCCGGCTTGTGCTCGGGGTAGCGGGCCGAGATCGTGACCTCGGCGCGCTCGGCCTGCTGGCGCGTGCGCACCAGCTCGGCCACGTGCTGCGCGAGGGTCTCCGCGCGAAACGGCGACTCGCTGAGCACGACCTCGCCGATCGCCTCGTTGACGACCTCCTCGAAGCGCGACATGTGCGCGCCCTTCTGGCTGCCCCCGAGGTCGACGAAGCACTCGAGACGAGCGAAGAACAGCTCGCCGCGAACGTGGATGACCTTCTCCACGCCCGTGACGCCGACGCGCGAGAGGCCTACCTCGACGCGCGGCGAGCGCGCTTGCACGTCCTCGCCGAGACCGTCGAGCGCGGGGGGCGCGGTGCTCGAGCCGATCGCCTGCACGACGGCCAGCGTAGCGCGAGGCGGCGCTCGAGACGGCCTGCCGACGGGTTGGAGACGCCGACTCGGCGTGCGCCCGGGGAGCGACGGAGGCAGCACCGCGTGGTGCTTTGCCGTCCGACAATCGGCCAGGGAGCTTGCGTGCAGCGGCGGCCGATGGCACCGTCGCCGACTTGCCTGGCGAACTCGTTCGAGACAGAGGCACTCATCGGCCGCGGATTCTGGTATCAATCCGCACTCGGCCAAACGGACGATCGATCGGTGGGAGCCGGTGATCTGGGGGTCCAGGTTGAGGGAGAAGGCGGAGGGTGCAGTGATTGCCACAGACACGGTGGTCGAGATGGAGGAGCTGCAGGGCGTTCTCGCGGCCGGCCGTGAGCGGGGGTTCGTGACGGCCGCGAGCGTCCGCGGCGCGATCGAGGAGGCCGAGCTGTCGAGCGGGCAGGCCCAGGACCTCTACAGCTACCTCGAGGAGCACGGCATCGAGCTGGTCGAGGCCGAGGAGACCGGCGCCGAGCTGCACGTCGCCGCCGCCGACGGCGTCGAGGAGGCGCCCCAGGCAGGAACGCCTATGCCCGACTCCGAGGAGCTCGACGAGGAGGAGCGCGAGGACGACGAAGCCGGCGACGTTCGCGCGCGGCTGCGCGAGCTCAAGCAGGCCGAAGCCGACCTCAGCGTCGACCCGAGCCTCGACTCGCTGCGCCTGTACCTGCGCTCGATCGGTCGAGTGCCGCTGCTCACCGCCGAGGAGGAGGTCTCGCTGGCCAAGCGGATCGAGCGCGGCGACATGTCGGCCAAGCAGCACATGGTCGAGGCCAACCTGCGCCTGGTCGTCTCCATCGCCAAGGGCTACGTCGGCCGCGGGCTCACCTTCCTCGACCTGATCCAGGAGGGCTCGCTCGGCTTGATCCGCGCCGTCGAGAAGTTCGACCATCGCCGCGGCTACAAGTTCTCGACCTACGCCACGTGGTGGATCCGCCAGGCCGTCAGCCGCGCCCTCGCCGACAAGGCGCGGACGATCCGGATTCCCGTGCACATGGTCGAGCGCCTGAACAAACTGATCAGCGCCGAGCGGATGCTGATCCAGCAGCTCGGGCGCGAACCCACGGCCGAAGAGATCGCCGCCGAGCTCGAGTGCGATGTGCGCGAAGTGCGCGACGTGCTGCGGCTGGCCCAGCAGCCCGTGTCGCTCGAGAAGCCGATGGGCGAGGAGGAGGATTCGGCGCTGGCCGACTTCGTCGAGGACGTCTCGGCCGAGTCGCCCTTCGAGATCGCCTCCGAGTCGCTGCGCCGCGAGAACATCACGCGCGTGCTCGCCTCGCTGCCGCGCCGAGAGCGCGAGGTGCTCGAGCTGCGCTACGGCATCGTCGGCGGCCGCGCCCGCAGGCTCGAGGAGGTCGGGCGCGCCTTCAACATCACGCGCGAGCGCGTGCGTCAGATCGAGAATCGCACGCTCAAGAAGCTGCAGACCCTGCCCGACGCGCAGCAGCTGCGCGAGGCTTCGTAGCGCCAGCGACCGCGGGCGCAAGACGCTCTCGCGTCGCGCCTGCACGATTGAGGATTGTCTCCCAAGCGCCGCGTAGGTTGCGCCCATGGGCCGTATGTCGCCACGACGACAGGGCGATCTCGGCGAGCTCTCTGCGATGGAGTGGCTCGGCTCCCAGGGCTACGCGGTCTGGCTACCCGATCGGCCACTAGCCCCGATACCGACCTGATCGTCGACGACGGCCGCGCGCTCCAGCGTGTCCAGGTCAAGACGACAACCCAGCGGCCCGCTGGTCTCTGGGCGGACCTGATCGCTATCCTCGGATCGCCCTAGGCGGGGTTCCCGAGCGGTCAAAGGGGATCGGCTGTAAACCGATTGGCTCAGCCTTCGCAGGTTCGAATCCTGCCCCCGCCATATCATCCCGCGCGCTACGCCCCGGGCTCCTCCAGCACGCGCTTCAGGTTCCGGCAGTGCTCTGCGAGCTGGCGTTTGAGCGCGGCCCGCATCAGCGGCCGCAGGAACCGCAGCGGCCCGGTCGGCTCGCCGCGCACGTTGAAGCGCATACGCGTGCCGGCCTCGATCGGATCGAGCGAGATGCGCGCATCGACGGGCAGCGGGCCCTCGATCATGCGCAGCGCGAAGAGACGGTCTGGCTCGAGCTCGGAGACCTCGACGAGCGACTCGAGCTCGCGGCCACCCGGGCCGCGATGTACCTCGCGAATCCTGCTTCCCAGCCGCAGCGGTCCGGGCGGCTCGGGCACGGCCGAGAGCGTGTTCGTCTGCCACGTGGCGAGCTTGGCCGGATCGGTGACGTACGCGAACACCGTCGCCGGGGGGCGCGCGATCTCGGTCTCGACGGTGAAGTCGATCATCCGGCCTCCCCGCCGATGCGGCGCACGAGCTCCGGCGCATCGGGCACGCTGACGAGCACCTCCTTGAGCGGGTCCTGGTTGCGCACCGAGAACGACAGTGCCGGCAGGCCGCGCTTGACGACGAACGCGCGGTCGAGCCCAATCGTCCGGGCGACGTAGTACACGCCCGGCACCCTCAGCCCGGCTTTGAGCCCGGTGCCCCTCACCTCGCTCATCGGCTGCTCAACGAGGCGCACGTCGCCGACGTCCGCCAGCGGCACGGCGATGTCTTTCATCAGCCCCATCATCTTCTCCCAGCGCGCCAGCAGGACCTCGATCGACTCCCCTGTCACGCGCACGCGCACGCGCAGGAGACTAATCGCCGTCGTAGGGAGGGACGACCCGCGATCGGAGTAAAACATGGCGGAAGGCATTCCAAGCGCCGGTCCGTCGCGTATGCCGTCGCGCCTGGCCAGGATCGTAAATCGTCGGAAAGGAGCTCAGATGGAGTCGTCTTCCGAGGTTCCAGCGCGAGTGCTGGTGGTCGCCCACAAGACGGCCGCCACCCAGCCGTTGCTCGACGCAGTCCACGAGCGCGCGCAACGCGGGAAGGCGACCTTCACGCTACTCGTGCCCAATCCTGCCCCCGGCCTGCACAGGGTCGTCGACCCCGAGGACCAGGGCGCCGGCGAGGCGAGCGCCGTGCTCGCGCACGCGCTGCCGGCTCTCAGCGACGCCGCCGGGGCACCCGTGGAGGGGATCGTCGGGTCGAGCGACCCGATCGCGGCGGTCGAGGACGCGATCAACCTGCGCGGGTTCGATGAGGTCATCATCTCCACGCTCCCGTCGAAAATCTCGCAGTGGCTGCGGATCGACCTGCCGAGCAAGATCACAGGCACGGGGCTGCCCGTCACCACGGTCACCCCCAAGGAGTAGCCGCGCGAGGCAGCCAACCCAAACTGCCCCGCCCGATCCCGACTCCGCAACGAGCGCGCGCGCTACAGTCCCATCTCGCGCCCAGCTAGCTCAGTTGGTAGAGCACTTCCATGGTAAGGAAGGGGTCATCGGTTCAAGTCCGATGCTGGGCTTTACGTCCGCGCCGGACAGGAGCCCGGAACCTTCCGGAAAGTGCGGAAACTGCGCTCGCCGGACGCATCCGCCCAGGTAGTCTGCGATTCGATGCTGGGGGTGCTTGTCTTCGCCGTGGAGACTTCTGAGGTTGTTGCGGTGGTGGGCGGCGTGTTGGCCGTGAACCTGGCGTTCCTGCTCGTCGGTGCGAAGGCCAAACGAACGCCGACCAGGCAGCGCCGCTCGCCCCACCTCTAAGTCGCCCGTCTCCGCCTCTGCACCCGCCTCCACGGGTAGCATGATTTGCCGTGCCCGAGGTGACCCTGCCGCTCACCGGCGGTTGCAATTGCGGCGCTGTCCGTTTCGAGATCAGCGAGCCACTCCTGGGCGCGCTGTACTGCCATTGCAGGCGCTGCCAGCGAAGGACCGGAACGGCAGCGGCGGCATCGGCGGGCGCGAAGCCGGGAACCTTTCGGATCGTGTCCGGGGAGGATCGGATCCGCCGCTGGAACGCGGGCGACGGCGCAGACAAGGACTTCTGTGAGGTTTGCGGTTCGGCGCTGTTCGCTCAGAACCCGCAACAGCGCGATGCGATCTTCATCCGCATGGGACTGTTCGACGGTGATCCTGGCGTTCGCCCGGGGTGTCGCCAGCACACTGCGAGCGCGGCCGCGTGGGAGCCGGTTCCCGATGACGGACTCACCAGGTTCCCGGGGCGTATCGGCGAGTAGCCGCCCGGATTGAATCGCGAGCGTCGCGGGGTGGGCTAGCCGCGGCGCAGCTGCTCGGCAAGCGCCTGGCGGACTTCGTCGTCGTCGTGCTGCCCGGCGACTCGCCAATGCCGGCTCGCAAGCGTCATGGCGACCACCAGTGGCGGGTTGCGACACTCGAGCGAGCGCAGCGCGCGCTCCACCCGGGTTTCATCCAGGCCAGTGGCTTCAGCGATCATCGCCGTCGTGAAGTCGCCGGTGGGGCCGAACGCGAGGACGTCGAAAACGGCTGTCTCGTTCGTGGTGAGCGGAGGGAAGATTGCCATAGCTGATCTCGGCGTTTGCTTGCGATCGAGTCTACGACCGGCTCGTCGTCGTAGATCTAGCGTTTGGTCTAGTTTCGCGACCGAGACCTAGCGGTTCGTCTGGGTTTCGAAGGCTCCCGCCTTCTCCCTGTCGAGCCGGCGGTCGACGGTTCGAGCCGGCAGGTCGGCTCGCCCACTCCGCGGCTCGGCCTCGCCGCCCGACGCCGGCCCCGCAGTAGTCTCGTCCCGTGCTCGTTCGGGTACATGACGACTGCGCGCTGGCGATCGGCCAGCTCTCGCACTCATGGCTCTCGGGTCAGCTTGCGCGCGCCTGGGGAAACGATCGCTTCATCGCGCCCGAACCCCGCGAGGAGATCGCGCTCGGCGCGCAGCAGCACGACCTCGGCTGGGCGCTGTTCGACCTCGAGCCCAGCTGGAACGAGCAGTCCGGGCTGCCGCGGAACTTCCTCGAGCTGACCTTGGACGAGCATCTGGCGATCTGGCGCGACGCCCCCGACCACCTCCTGAGCGAGAGCCTCCACGCGGCGCTCGTCGTGTCGCTGCACGGCCGATCGCTGTCCGAGCTGCGCGCGCAGGTGCGGCCCGAGCAGGCAACTGCCGTGGCCGAGCACATCGACGCGGAGCGATCGCGGCAGGCGCGGCTGTGCCAGACGCTGGGCATCTCGCCGTCGCAGGCAAAGCTGATCCAGCGCCAGATGTGGACCTGGGACGGCCTCTCGCTGGCGCTTTGCAACGGCTGGCAGCCGTTCACGGCTCATGACGTTCCCTGCCACGACGGCCTGCTCGACGTCGAGCTGCGGGACGCCGGCGAGGGCTCCTACACGCTCGACCCCTGGCCGTTCGCAGCCGATCGCGTCGAGGTGCGCTGCGAGGCGCGCCGTCTGGACCCGCGCTATGACAGCGAGACCGCAATGCGACGGGCGTTCGCGACTGCCCCGCCCGTCACGCTCGAGTTCCCGCTCGTGATGCGCTGAGGAGGACCGGGGACAGGCCGTTGCGGGGCGGCCGGGCCCCAACTCGGCTAGTCGCGGATCATCGCTGCGAGTGTCGCGGGTGCAACCGTCGTGATATCTGTCGCGAAGAACTCCGTGTTGCGCCGCAGCCTCTCGATCGGCCAATCCCACCACTGCGAGGCGAGCAGGACCTCCGCCACCTCCGGTGAGCAGCGCCTCCGGATCACGCGAGCTGGAACACCGCCCACGACGCTGAACGGCTCCACGTCCCTGGTCACGACAGCGCCGGACGCCAGGATGGCGCCGGCGCCTACGGTCACACCTGGAAGGACAGTCACGCCAGCGCCGACCCAGCAGGCAGGTCCCACGTGAACATCCTCGGGTACCGCCATCTGCTTCCACTCGGTCCCGATCAAAGCCGCGAGGTGAAACTGAATGTTGGGGAGATTCGTCTTGTGATTGTCCGTCAAGACAGTGAGGTTCGTGCCGATGGCGCAGCATGGGCCAATCACGGCCCGGCCCAGCCCCATGATCGACGCAGCGCCATTGATGCGAGTGTGGTGGCCGATGACGGTGCCGGGCTTGATGTGCGAGCCGACGTCTACCCACGCGCCGGGCTCGAGCTGTACCCCGCGCGCACGCAGGCTGGCGGTCCACAGCGCGGCGAGTTGGTGCTTGAGCCACAGACCGATGCGTCGTCGAACCCGGGCCACGCTCATCGCCGAGAAACATACAAGACCGTATTCGGCGGCTCGAGGCGTCCGACGGGCCGTTCGGCCGGGCGCCGGCGCGGGCCGAACGCGCCAGGCCAATCGGCTTCGCCTCAACGCCGGCGGTGAGCGGAGATCGCGGCGCCGCGGGCGCCGCCTCTGCGAGACTCTGCCCGCGATGGCTCACACCAACGAGGCGATTACCCCGCAGCTGAGCGCCGAGCTCCTACCAGGCACGTTCCCGGGCAACCTTGACATCGAGCTCACCGAGATAACCGACGAGCACGTGCGCGGGCGCATGCGCGTCGACAAGCGCCACCTGCACCCGATGGGATACGTGCACGGCGGCGCCTGGGTTGCCTTCGCCGACACGATCGCGGCGTGGGGCACGATGCGCCACCTGCCCGAGGGCAAGGGTTTCACGACGGTCGAGCTGAAGGTGAACGTGCTCGCCTCCGCCCAGGACGGCGACGAGCTGACGGCGCTCGGCGAGCCGCTGCACGTCGGCTCGCGCACGCACGTCTGGCAGGTGCGGGTGTTCCGGGGCGAGCGGCTCGCAGCGAGCTTCACCTGCACGCAGATCGTGCTCTGAGCGAGCCGCCGGCACTCGCGCTCGGCGGTCAGGCGTCGGGAGCGGCGCCGGCGCCCGCCGCGGCGGGCGCAGCCCCGCCCTGCGCGGCCCTGTCGCGAGCCTTGAAGAACTCGGCGCCCTCGATGCTCACGCGCGGGACGATCCGGTCGAGCCATTTCGGCATCCACCAGTTGGCGCGCCCCATCAGCACCATCAGCGCCGGCACGAGCAGGCAGCGCACGACGGTCGCGTCGAGCACGACGGCCACCGCAAGGCCGACGCCGAACTGCTTGATCGTGGGATTCCCGTTGAGCACGAAGCTGCCGAAGACGAACACCATGATCGCGGCCGCCGCGGTGATCACTCGCGCGCTCGTGACCAGCCCGGACGCGACCGACCGGCGGTTGTCCTCGCCCGCGTGCACGTGCTCCTCGATCTGGCTCACCAGGAACACCTCGTAGTCCATCGAGAGGCCGAACAGCACCGCGAACATGAACAACGGCACATAGGAGACGATCGGCACGGGGCCGTTCAGGCCGATCACGTCGGCCAGCCAGCCGTACTGGAAGATCGCCGTCAGCACGCCATAGGCGGCGCCGATCGAGAGCAGGTTCATGACGGCCGCCTGCGCGGGGATCACGGCCGTGCGGAAGGCGAGGGTCAGCAGCGCGAAGCTCAGCGCGATCACGACGAGGATCTGCAACGGGAGCTTGTCGGAGATGCGCGAGGCGAGATCGATGTAGCCGGCCGTGCTGCCGCCCACGTCCGCTTTCATGTTGGTGCCCTTCTCGGCGCTCGGGATCACGCTCGAGCGGAGCTTTTCGACCAGTTCGGTCGTCTCTTCTTCTGACGGGCCTTCGGCCGAGATCGCGTTGAAGTACGCCGTCGTCCCGGCCTTGTCGATCTGGATCGGCGTGACCGCGACGACGCCCTTGGTCGCCTTCACGTCCTTCTGCAGCGTCGCAAGCCGCGGATCGGCCGCTCGCGGATCGGTGCCCGATGATGTCGCGGCGCTGCTCGAGGACGTCGAGGAGCCGGCACTGGACGCCGGGGCGCCGGTCCCGCCTGCGCCCGAGGAGCCGGACCCACCGCCGCCGCCGGACGTGCTCGCCCCCGAGGATGCGCCGCCGCTCTCGCCGCCCGTGCCGCTCGAAGACGACGTCGAGGACGGCGCCTCGGCCGGCGAGCCGAGCGTGACGGCGACGATCAGCGGACCGTTGATACCGGCGCCGAAGCTTTTCGTCAGCTGGTCATAGGCTTTGCGCGCGGTCGTCGACTCGGACAGCGCCGCGGTGTCCTGCTGGCCGAGCGTCAGCGACAGCAGCGGGATCGTCAGCGGGATCAGGATCGCCAGCGCGGCCAGCCCGGCTACGACCGGATATCGCGCGATCTCGTGCGCCCATTTTGCCCACAGGCCTTCGTGCGCCTTGGATTCGGGCTTTGGGTGGCGCACACGCAGGGAGTTGATGTGCCCGCCGGTGATCCCCAGCACGGCCGGCAGCAGCGTCAGCGCGGCGAGCACCGCGACGACCACCGCGATCGCCGCCATCAGGCCCATCGTCGTGATCAGTGGGATCCCGGCGACGGCGAGCGAGACGAGCGCGATCGTGACGGTGCCGCCGGCGAAGAACACGGCTCCGCCCGACGTGGCCGCGGAGCGTGCGATCGACTCGTGCACGGAGAGGCCGGCGTTCATGCCGCGGAAGTGCCGCGTGACGATGAAGAGCGCGTAGTCGATGCCCACGCCGAGGCCGATCATCGTCGCCAGCGTGGGCGCCACCGTCGGCACGGTCGTGGCGTGCCCGAGTATCCGCACGATCGCGAGCGTCCCCGCCAGCGCGATGATGGCGTTGAAGATCGGGATCAGCATCGAGACGACCGTGCCGAACGTGAAGGTGAGGATCACCATCGCCGCGAGGATCCCGATCAGCTCGCTGGACTCGGTGGCGGGTTTTGAGACCTTCTCGCCGAGCTGACCGCCCGTCTCGACCTGCAGCCCGGCGGCCTTGGCGGGGTCGGCGCCCGCGATGATGTCTTCGGCTTCGCCGACCGACAGTTCGCCCGGGCTCACCGAGAGCGTGACCGACAGGTAGCCGGTCTGCTCGTCCTTGCTGAGCGCCGCCGCCCCCTGCGGCGTCAGTGGGCTGACGACCGACGCCACCTTGGGCTCCTTGGCGACCCCCTTCGCCGCCATTTCGACGGCTTCCGCGTTCTTGGCGTCGGTCAGCTTGCCGCTCTCGGCGTGAAGCACGATCGGGCTCGAGCCATTCGCCTGGTTGGGGAAGGACTTTTCGAGGTCATTGCTCGCCCGCTGGCTGTCGGTGCCGGGCAGCGAGAGGTTGTCGTTGGTCCTTTCGCCGAGGCGGTGAGAGACCGCGACAAGCGCGATCACGGCGAGCAGCCACACGGCCAGCACGGCGAACCGGTGCCGAACGCTGAAATGGCCCAGCCGATAGAGCACCCCGGTCATCGACGGTCGCTTCCCCCTTGCTCTCGCGCTCGCGGTCGCCCCATCCTTTCTACGGAGCCGACCCCTGTCAAGTACGGGTCGAGGTCGCCGCTGTCCTGCCTGCGCTCACGTTCTCGAACACGGCCGCCATCCCCTGGCCGCCGCCGATGCACATCGTCTCCAGGCCGTAGCGGCCGCCCCGCCGGCGCAGCTCGCGCAGCAGCGTCGTCATGATCCGCCCTCCCGTGGCGCCGATCGGATGGCCGAGCGAGATGCCCGAGCCGTGCACGTTGACCCGCTCCAGCCCGTCGGGCAGCTGCCACTCGTGCAGCACGGCAAGCGCCTGCGCGGCGAACGCCTCGTTCAGCTCGATCAGCTCGATCTCGTCGAGCGTCAGGCCGGCGCGCTCGAGCGCGCGCCGCGTGGCCGGGACGGGGCCGATCCCCATCGTCTCCGGGGCGACGCCGGCCACCGACCAGGAGACGAGCCGTGCGAACGGCTGCAGTCCCAGCTCGGCCGCCCTGTCGGGGTGGGTCACGATGCAGACGGCCGCGCCGTCGTTCTGACCGCTGGCATTTCCGGCGGTGACGGTCGCCTCGGGGTCGCTGCGCGCCATGATCGCCGGCAGCGCGGCAAGCCGCTCGAGCGTCGTGTCCGCCCGCGGGTGCTCGTCGCGATCGATCGTGCGCTCGCCCTGGCGGTCGGAGACCGTCACCGGCACGATCTCCTCGGCGAAGATCCCCTCCTGCTGGGCTGCCACGGCGCGCTGATGCGAGCGCAGCGCGAGCTCGTCCTGGCGCTCGCGTGAGATGCCGTACTCGCGGCGCAGGTTCTCGGCCGTTTCGATCATCCCGCCCGGCAGCCGGTGTTCGCGCCCGCCCGCCGTCACGCGCCCGCGCGCGAGGCGATCCTCGAGCTCGACGCCACCGCCCTTCACGCCCCAGCGGATCCCGGTCGCGTAGAACTCGGCCTGGCTCATGCTCTCGGCGCCGCCCGCGAGCACGAGCTCGGCGGCGCCGGTCTGCACCTCCATGCAGGCGAGCATGATCGCCTGCAGCCCGGCGCCGCAGCGGCGGTCGACCTGCAGGCCGGGCACCTCGATCCCCAGTCCGGCGTCGAGCGCGGCCACGCGCCCGATCGCGGGCGCCTCGCCATTGGCATAGCCCTGCCCGAGGCAGACGTCGTCGATCGCCTCCGGCGGCAGCGCGGTGCGGCGCACGAGCTCCTCGATCACGCTCGCGGCGAGCGCGGTCACGGCGACGTCGCGAAAGACGCCACCGAAGCCCCCCACTGGAGTCCGCAGCGGTTCGCAGATCACAGCCTCGCGCATGGGCGCCAGCCTGTCACAAACCACAGGCGCGACGTCGGTGCGGGCTATGGAGCGACCGGGGGCCGAGACACTAGCCCCGCGGTCGCCCTCTACCCGGATGACCTGTGGCCTTCCGCTGCAACTGTCGGCAGCGGCGCACGCTTGCTTTAGCTACGGCTCGCCGGCTAGCACGAACTTACGCGTCACGAGCGCTTCGATGCGATCGCGCAGGCGGCCTTCCCTGCGCGCGGCGCGCGCAGTTTCGATCCGGCCGGCGGCCACGCCGGCGGCGATGCGCTGCTTGCGCGCGGCGACGAGCGCATCGACCAGCCCGGCGCTCGAGCGCCCGGGCGTCGCCTCGGCGATCTGCGCGAGCGTCTTGCCCGAGCGAAGCTCGGCGCGCAGCCGCGCAGGAGTGGTGCCGAGATAGTCGGCGGCCGCGGTGCCGAGGCGCCCGGCGCCCAACAGGCCAAGGGCACGCAGCCCGTGCACGCCCGCGTGACGACCGCCGCCGCCCTTGCCCGCTCCGGGGCCGACCAGTGTGATCGGGGCGTTCACCTGGGCGCCCACGCGCCGGGGCAGGTTCGCTGCCGCCTTCGCCAGGCGCGCTCGGCGCGCCTGCACGATCGCGTCGATCAGTCCCTGTGGGGACTTGCCGGCGTGCGCCTCGGCGACCTGCGCGAGCGTCTTCGAGGTCCTCAGCTCGCCTTCGAGCTGCTCGGCCGAGATGCCGAGGTAGGCCGCCGCGGCGATCAGGTCGTGCCTGTGCAGATGGTAGGCGCGGTGCACGCGATGCAGCCCGAGAGCGCGCTTGTGGCCGTTGCCCGCCCCGGTCGCCGAGACCGCCGCGAAGGCGCCGCCGCCGACGGCCACCGCTACGGCCGCACCGGCGATTACCTTCTGTCTCACGTTTCGCGGCACTTCGAGCAATGCTCCCTCGCTTCCGTAAAGACCGGCTGCCCGCCCAATCAATGGTACGTAAACGCAGCCGGCTGGCAGGCGCGGGGTTGGCGCCGGCGGGCAATGCGGGCGGCCTGGTCTACGGGCTGATCACGATCGGCGCGCTGATGGCGGCGGAGAGCGGAAGGCACGAGAGCTACGTCGAGCTGTTCCCCTCGGCGCTCGTGGCGACGCTCCTCTACTGGCTGGCCCACTCCTACGCCGAGCTGCTCGGACTGCGCCTTGCCACGGGCGGGTCGCTCACCCCGGCGGCGCTGGGCGGCGCGCTGGCGCACGACTGGGCGATCGTCTGCGGCGCGGCGATCCCGCTGGCGGCGCTCGTGATCGCGTGGCTCGCCGGAGCGCCCCAGGAATCGGGCGTGACAGCGGCGCTGCGCACCGCGGTCGTGACGATCGTCGTGTTCGAGCTGCTGGCGGGCATCCGCGCGAAATCGACGCTGGGTGAACTGCTGCTGAAGGCCGGCGTGGGCGTGACGATGGGCATCGCGATCCTCGCGGTCAAGGGCATCCTGCGCTAGCCGCCCCGCGCTCGTCGCGCCGGGCGGAAGACCTGACCAAGAGAGACGCTCCGTCCCCCAGGCCCGGCTGCGTCCACTCGGGCGGCTGTAGACAAATGGTCGCAAACATGAGACGATTCTGACAGCCGGACTCTTTGCCATGATCAACTGAAGCGAGCGATTCTGGGGGATCGAATGTCAAGCAGCGAGCGTAGAACGGCGAGCGCGGACACGAGCAAACCGGCGATCGCCCCGCTCTATCGGCGGCTGCCACATGGACCGCATCGCCTGGGCACGGAGGAGGTGCTTCGCAATCAACGCACGCGCATGCACGGCGCGATGATCGAGGCGGTTGCGGCCAACGGCTACGAGCGCACGAGCGTGAAGCAGGTCGTCGGCCTGGCGGGCGTGTCGCGGCGCTCCTTCTACGAGCAGTTCGCCAACAAGCAGGAGTGCTTCCTGGCGACGTACGACGTGATCGCCACGCGCGGGGCGGGACGGGTGAGCGCCGCCTACAGGGGGGCGGGCGGGGGCACGGAGGATCGCCTGCAGGCTGCGTTCGACGAGCTCAGCGAGGCTATCGGGAGGAACTGGAACGGCGCGAGCCTGGTGATCCTCGAGGCGCCGAAGGTCGGCGCGCCGGCGCTGGTGCGCTTGCGCCGCGCCTCGCAGACCTTCGAGCAGATGCTCTCGGCGACGTTCGAGTACGGCTCGGCCTCGAACCGGTTGCCGGCGCCGGTGATTCGCGGGATCGCGGGTGGCCTGCACGAAGCCATGTCGAGGTGCCTGCGCGAGAGCTCGGCGGAGAAGGCGCCGCAGCTGGCGGAGGAGATGCTGCATTGGACGCTGCTATTCCAGACGCCGGCGGCGAGGCAGCTTGCGGAGCGCCTGTCCGAGCGCGCGCGGCAGGCGCTCCGGGAGGGGCGCAAGGCGCCCAGCCCGCGGTGCACGAGCGGCCGGGCCGCGGGCCGGCGCGACGAGCGCGCGGAGCTGCTCGAGCAGGCGCTGAGGCTGGCCGTGGTCGAGGGCTACCACGAGCTGAGCGCGCCGCAGATCGCCGACGCCGCGAACGTCTCGATCGACGCCTTCTTCGAGCTGTACGCGGGCAAGGACGAGTGCTTCCTGGCGGCGCTCGACATGCTCGGCGATCAGCTGAAGGCCGTCGCGAGCGATCCGGACCTGCGCGGGGCGGAATGGCCCCGAGCGGTGCGCAGCACGATCCGCGAGCTGATGAGCTACCTGGCGGAGCACCCGGTCTACGCGCACACGATCGCGGAAGGCGCGTTCGCTGCCGGGCCGGAGGCGGCTGCTCGCAACCTGCGCATGGCCTACGGGATCGCGGCGCGCCTGACGGAGGGCGCGCCCGATGAGGCCCGCACAGTGCACGTCGTGCAGGGCGTGGCGGGCGCCCTGTCGCACACGATCCGCTGCCACGTGGCAAGCGGCCAGATCGAGCTGCTGTCGGTCCTGTCGGACTATCTCACCTACATCGCGCTGACGCCGTTCATCGGCGCCGAGCAGGCGGCGGCGATGCTCCTGGAGGAGGCGGCCTAGCGGTCTCGGCCCGGCGGCGCGGCGCCCCGTGCCCGGCCTAGCGGCGCCGCTTGCGCGGGACGCGCTCGGCGATGTAGGCGAGCACGATGCCGACGAGCACGGAGATGACGATGACGATGATCAGCGGCGCTTTGCCCGAGCCGAAGACGTAGCTGACCTTGACCTCGTCGAGGTTGAAGACGGCGAACAGCGTGACCAGGATTGCGAGCACGACGAGCGAGCCCGTTCGCAGGAGCTCACGCCTGCTTCGCTTGTCGAGCCCGCCGCGCCCCGCGCGACCGTGCGCGGCCGGCGCCTGCGGGTCACCGGGTGTCGGTGCGGAAGCGGACATGCGCTCAGCCGATCCTACCCCCTCCGCCCGCCTGCGGCCGCGCGCGCGGCGCCGCTTCGTGCGCTCGGGCTTCCGGCGCGCGGACTACTGGTCGGAGGAGCGCAGCACCTCGGCGACCCAGGCGCACCCCACGGACAGATCCTCGACGCCGAGCGCAGCGGCGACGTTGAGCGCCATGCCATGGCGGAAGAAGTCGTCCATGCGCTCGGGGTCGGCGCCGGAGAGCTCTCGGGCGAGGTCGACGAGCTCTGCGTAGCAACGTCTGACGCAGGTGCGAACGACCTCGTCGTCGCAGGCGGCGTAGGACTGGTGCTGCAGCATCAGGTAGTCGCGGTCGCTGAGCAGCATCTCCTTGTAGGCGCGGCCCATCGCCTCGAGCGCGTCCTCGCAGTCGGCCGGCGCGCGCCCCTCGGCGTACCCGGCGGCGGCACGGCGGAAGGTGTCGGCGACACGCTCGAAGCCGCGCTCGAGCGCCGCGAGGAAGAGGTCGCGCTTGCTCGGGAAGAGGCTGAAGACGTACGGCTGAGCGACGCCGACGCGACGCGCGATCCGCTCCACGGGCGTGCCGTGCAGCCCGCCGTGGGCGAACTCGTGCACGGCGGCCGCGATCAGCTCCTCGCGCCGCTCGGCCGCGGGGACGCGCCTGCGCGGGGTCTTGACGGTGGCATTCACGTATCCCTTCCTACCACGACGGGCGCTTGCCCGCCAGCGGTCAGCGTGCCGGCGCCGAGTGGACGCTCGCGGCGGAGCCCGGAAGCGATGCCGGCGCGAGCCGACAGCGCGCCGGCAGGGACGGTGCGCACGGCCGCCCCGGCGGGCGCGAGAACGCGCTCGGGCGCCAGCTCGCCTTCCGGCTCCTCGACGGCTGGCGTCCGGAAGGGGAGCAGCAGCACGACGAGCGCGCCGGCGGCGAGCACGGCGACGCCGACCCAGATGGCGGGGATCGGGCCGTCGACGAAGGCCTGCGGCGTGGTGTAGGCGCCGGAGCCGGGCGCGGCCGCCCGGCGCGCCCAGGGCTCGAATGGCGACCAAGCGAGGAGGGCCGGGGCGGGCGGCGAATACCATGGCCAGATGCGTCGCCTTCCCCCGATCGCCCCGGCAGCTGCGCTGCTGGCGAGCTCCGCGCTGCTGCTGGCCGCCTGCGGCGGCGGCGCCAAGACGGTGACCGTCTCGAGCGCTCCGCTGACCCCGACGACCTCCACGGCGCACGGCACCACGGGGACGACGAGCACGCAGACGGCACCGACCCAAACCCAGACCGGCTCGACCGGCACCGGGACGACGCGCTCGGCGCCGGAGCCGGCGTTCACGGAGGGCGAAACCAAGCCGGAAGGCGCGGGCGCGGCGGCTGCCGTGGTGCGCGCACACGGCTACACGCCGAACGACGCCTCGCAGTATCACCCCGACCAGACCCTGCGCGTGCTGGTGGGAACTCGCACGGGCTCAGCCGACGGCTACGGCCAGCAGGCCTTCTTCTTCGTTGCCGGACGCTACCTGGGAACGGACACGAAGCTGCCCAGCGCGACGGTGAAGCTCGTCGGTCAGTCGGATACGGAAGCGACGTTGGGCTACCCGCTCTATCGCAAGGGCGACCCCCTGGCCGATCCGAGTGGCGGCGAAGCGCGCGTGAGGTTCCAGCTGAACAACGGCAAGCTCGTTGCGCTAGGGACTATCCCGCCGGTTAGCTCCCCCACCGGCCTCAGCCGCCAGTAGGGCGCCGCGGGTCGGCGCGAGACGGCGTCCTCGCTCACTCGCGTGCCGAAGCCGGGAGACACTCGCTTCGCTCACATCCCCGTTGCGGCCGAAGCCGGGAGACACTCGCTTCGCTCACATCCCCGTTTCGGCCAGCACGCCACGGTCGCTGCGTCCTTCACCAACGGCTTCGCCGTCGGTGCCGGCTTGGCCCGCGTGCCCTACGCGCGGCTGCTTGGGGTCACGCAACTTCCCCGTCCGCCGGCTTCGCCGGCCACAACCTACGCGCGGACTGCTCGTCACGGCCATTCGTCGTCGCGCCCCCCTGGTCGCGATCGCGTCCGTGGATCTGCCGGAAACGGACCGCGGTCGTCCTATGGTGAGGGGCGTAACGAGCCTCTGCGAACGACGAAAGGGTTGAGGATGAGCGCGACGATCGATGGGACGGCTGAGGAGCTGCTGAAGGCGAAGAACTTCGCGAACGTGGCCACGCTGCGGGCCGACGGATCGGTGCAGGTGGCGCCGGTGTGGGTCGATGTGCAGGACGGCAAGCCGGTCGTGAACTCCGCTGAGGGACGCGCGTGGCCGCACAACCTCGAACGCGATCCGCGCGTGACGCTGTCGGTGCAGAACGCGGAGAACCCGTACCAGTACGTCGAGATTCGCGGCCGCGTCGCCGAGCGCACGCACGATGGTGCGGACGAGCACATCAACGCGCTCGCGAAGAAGTACCTCGGCGAGGACGAGTACCCCTACCGTCAGCCGGGGGAACAGCGGGTGATCATCCGCATCGAGCCCGAGCACGTGCGCGTGAACCGCTAGTCAGGCGCGTCGCAGCAGCCGCCGCCACAGTGCGGGCGGCCGCGGCTGCGTGCGTTGCCACTCCTCGCGCAGCGGCAGGCGCCCCCGCTTGCGCGCGGCCAGGACGCAGTCTGTGTGCGCGTGACGGCGGCGGCGGGTATCGCCTTCGGGCGCGATCAGCATATGCTCGCTGAGCGCGGGGAGATGATGACCACACAGTGGACAGCGATACGTCGCAGGCTTTCGGTTCGCCGCACGGCGCACCGTCCACCATGGGGCGCTCGGAAGGCTGGACATCCATCCATTGTGGCGCCGCTGGCGGCCACACTGGCGGCGACGGTGGCCCTCAGCGCAGCGCTGGCGTTGGCGCACGCTGAGCGCCAGCGCCGCACGCTGCGCAAGCGAGAGCGGCGGCGGCGGCGCTTCGGACCGCTGCCGGGGGAGCACCTTGGAAGCGGACATCGCCGGATGGCGCTGGGACAGCTCGACGTGGCGATCGACGCGCTCGAGGGCACCGACGCGAGGGCAACCCCAGAGCAGCGGGTGCACGAGGCGCGCAAGGCGCTGAAGCGGCTGCGCGCGCTGCTGCGTGTGCTGCGCGACGAGCTGGGGGAGCAGGCCTACGAGCACGAGGCGGCGCTCCTGCGCGACACCGGCCGGCGGCTGGCCCGCGCCCGCGACGCGGCGGTCCTGCTGAGCACGCTGGAGGACCTGATCGCCCGCCATCAGCGCAAGCTCGGCACTCGGCGCGGGGTATTGCGGCTGCGCGCACGCCTGCAGCAGGAGCGCGAGGGCGCCGCGGAGCTGGTGCTGGACGACAATGCGACGCGCACGGGCGCCGTGTCCGAGGTGCGCGCGATGCGCGTGCGCGTGGGTCAATGGAGACTGGCCGAGCCGGGCGGGATGGCGGCGATCGAGCCGGCCCTCGAGCGCCTCTACGGCAGCGGCCGCAGGCGCATGTGGCGCGCCGCTCAGGCCACGGGACGGGCCAAGCGCACGCGCGCGCTGCACGAATGGCGCAAACGCGTCAAGGACCTGCGCTATGCGGCGGAAATGCTTGGCGCCGGCAAGGTCGCCAAGCGCGCGGACGCGCTGGGAGAACTGCTCGGCGAAGAGCACGACCTGGCGGTGCTGGCGGAGCGGGTGCGGCGCGAGGCAGAGGCCGGCCGCGCCTCCGGGGCGCCGGGCCGGGGGACGCGCAAGCTGCTCCTACGGCTGATCGAACAACGCCGCCGCAAGCTGCGCAGGCGCGCGCTGCGCGACGGCGAGCGCCTCTACGGGCGCAAGCCGCGTAAGTTCGTGCGTCGCCTGCGCAAGACGGCGGCGCGGCGCTCGCGCGCCGGCTGAGCGCGTCAGTCGACGCTGAGGATGGTCAGCTCGCGCGAGCCCTTGGGCAAAGCCACCGACGTCGTCTGTCCGGCAGTGCGCCCGAGCAGGGCCGCGGCCATCGGCGATTCGGCCGAGAGGCGACCCTCGGCGGGGCTGGCGTCGTGCGAGCTGACGATCGTCCACCTCTGCTCCACGCCGTCCTGATAGCGCACGTGCACGGAAGAGCCGAAACCGACCTGACCACCGGCCCCCGTCGGCGCCGCCTCGACCACGACGGCCGCGCCGATCCGCTCGCGCAGCCTGGCGATCTTGGTCTCCAGGTGAGCCTGCTCGTTCTTGGCGTCGTGGTACTCGCTGTTCTCCTTGAGATCCCCCCACTCGCGCGCGGTTTTGATGCGCTCGGCGATCTCGCGGCGCCCGTCGCCCTCGAGCGCGGTCAGCTCGGCCTGGAGCTCGACGAGGCCAGCGGCGGTGATCATGTTGGCGGCGTCCGGCATCAGCGCAGCCTAGCGGCTGGGCCGGGACGCGCCGTCGCGGCCGGCCGCCGCGTCCGCTCGCGCCGGCGCGAGCTCAGAAATAAGTGCTCGGGGAGGAGGACAGCAGCGCGTAGATCTGCACTATTGCCGCCTGATAGAGCAGCTGCGCGGAGGCCGGCGAGCCGGCCACGAACAGGTTGTTGCTGAGGCGCAGGTGCTGCCAGGCGTAGTCGACGTAGGCCTGCGCGATCTTCTTCCCCGGCGGGTCGTGCGTGACAGAGTCCATGTAGAGCAGGTTTCGGAAGTAGATCGAGGGAAAGAACGGGTTCTCTTCGCCGAGCCGCTGCGGCGTGAAGTAGGCGAGCGCGGCCTGGGCGGTCTGTCGTGCCTGGTAGAGGTAGGCGCTGTTGCCCGTGGCCTGGTACAGCAGCGTGCCGGCGCCGATCATGACGCCCTGGTTGTAGCTCCAGAACGTGCGGTCGATCACCCCACGCGGGCGGATGTGGTCGGCGTACAGGTTGTTCGGCTGCAGCAGGCAGGTGCGTACCCAGTTGTAGGCCGTTTCGGCGAACTGCAGGTACTGGACGTCGCCCGTGATTTTGTAGAGCTGCACGGCGAGCTCGGCGGCGGGTGCCGTCGTGATCGTGTTGCGGTCCGTGTTGTCCACATCGTTGGAGAACGGGATCCCGCCGGGGCAGGCGAGCGAGGGGTCGGTCGAGTAGCCGGCCATCTCGAAGGCCATGATCCCCTGGGCGTAGCCGAGCGAGCCGGCGTTGTGCGTCTGTGAGTAGTTGCGCGCCAGCTCGATGCCGATCCAGTCGTTGTCGTCGTAGTACTTGGCCCCGCCCGGTCCGACCGGCGGTGCGACGGTCCCGTCGAAGGCGGCGAGCGTGCTCGTGTACGTCCCCTCGGGCGCCCCCGAGTTGTTCTGGTCGAGGTATGTGCGCAGGCCGATCAGCCGAGCGTGCAGTTCGCCCTTCAGCGAGACGGGCAGCCCGGCGATGTTGGACATGCTCACGGTCGCGGCCAGGGCCTGCGAGAACGGCCACAGGTAGGAGAACGGTTCACCCGCGTACAGCCCCGAGCCGCGCACGTAGTAGTAGCGCTGCATCGCTTCGAACGCGAGCAGCGCGCGGGCGGGGTTACCGCGCAGCTTCGGCTTGCGCGGCTTCTTGGCGCGCTTCTTCGCCGCGGCGGGGCTGGCGCGCGGCGCCGAGCCCCCGTGCTTGCGCGGCCGCGACACCCCGGCCGGGTAGCGCGAGCCGGAGTCGCCCAGGGCCGTCGTCCCGCGCGCGGCCGAGCGCTTGACGGCGTCGGCCGAGGGCGCGGCGGCGGCCTGTACCCCCTCGGCCCCGCCGGCGAACGTGATCGAGGCGACGGCCGACAGCGCCAGAGCGGGCAGTGCCAGCCGGCGGCGGATTTGCGCGGGGCGGATTCTCATGCCGTTAGCAACGACAACAGGCGAGCCGGTCGATCGATTTGGTATACGCATGGCCGGGTGCGCTTCGACTACACGACAGTCGGCCACGTCACGGCCGACGTGATGGCCGACGGAACCCGACGTCCCGGGGGCAGCGCCTTCTACAGCGCGCTGCAGGCAGCGCGGCTGGGCAAGCGCGCGCTGATCCGCACCCGCGGCGTCGCCGAGGAGATCGAGCGGCTGCTGGCGCCCTTCGCCGGCGAGCTTGCGCTCGAACTGCAGGAGGCGCCCTGCACGACCTCGTTTCAGACGAGCGGCAAAGGCCGCCGGCGCAGCCAGCGCGTGCTGAGCTGGGCCGGACCGATCGAGCCCGAGCCGCTCGTGGACACCGCCGTGCTGCACCTGGCGCCGGTCGCGCGCGAGACGCCGGCCGCGTGGAGCGGCGAGGCGTCATTCGTCGGGCTGACGCCGCAGGGACTCGTACGCGACTGGTCGGAGCCCGACGGGAGCGTCGTGCTCCGCCCGCTGCGTGCCTCGCAGCTGCCCGAGCGCGTGGACGCAGCCGTCCTCAGCGTGATCGAGCGCGCCTGCTGCGCCGCGCTGCTCGATACGGGGGCATTGGTCGCGGTGACCGACGAGGCGGCGCCCACCGAGCTGCTGGCGCCCGACGGCGATCCGATCCTGCTCGCCGTACCGGCGGTTCAGCGACTGCGCGACGACATCGGCGCCGGCGACGTGTTCGCAGCGGCCTTCTTCGTCGCGCTGGCCGACGGCGAGGACGCCAGTGCGGCTGCCGCGTTCGCCAACGCGGCCGCGGCTGTGCGGCTGTCCGGCGAGGGCCCGGACGCGATCGGCGACCGAGCGAGCATAAAAGCGCGGGTCGGGAACTCCGGCTGAGCGCTCGCTCAGCCGGCGTGCACGGGCGCCTGATCGAGCAGGCGCTGCAGCTCGGCGGCGGTGAGCTCCCCGCCCCGGCCGCACGCGCGCAGGGCGAGCAGCAGGCTTCCACCGACCGGGGGCATCTCGGCGATCGCGAGCTGAGCGCCGGGAGCGGACTCGTGCACGACGGCGGCCAGCGGGTCGACGAAGATGGCACCCGCTTTGAAGACGCTGCCGATCAGCCCCACCGGGAACGAGGCGGCCGCGGCGAGCGCCGTATGCCGCGCGACCGCTGCCACCTGTGCGCCGAGCAGCTCGGCGCCGCGCTCGTAGAGGCCGCAGGCGACTGCGTCGCCCGCTTGGGCCAGCCTGCATGCTTCCACGGTGAACGCCGCGATTTCGCTCTTGCCGAGCGGCCTGGAGTAGGCGAGCGAGGCCACGGCCTCGACGCTGGGCGCGTCGAAGAACGCTGCTACAGCGTCGCTGAGCGCCGTTTCGGGCCCGGAGCCGTCGCGGTCGCGCAGCGCGGCACGGATCGCTTCGACGCCAAGCCAGAAGCCGCTGCCCTCGTCGCCGAGCAGGTGTCCCCATCCGCCGACGCGCCAGGCGCGACCGTCGGGGCCGACGCCGAACACGTTCGAACCGGTGCCCGAGATCGCGCCGATGCCGGGCTGGGCGCCGGTGGCCGCCGCCCACGCGGCGACGACATCGTTGACGACGATCCAATCATCGCTCCGCGCGGCGCTGAACTGCCGCACGATCGCCTCCGTGTCGGTGCCGGCGACCGCGACCACCCCGGCGCCGAGCTCAGCCGCTTCGATGCCCGCGCGCTCGAGCGCACGCTCGGCGACCTCGACGAGCGCGGCGACGGCCGCCCGTGAGCCGATCGCGTCCTCGTTGCTCGGCCCACTCTGCGCGAGGTGGATCAAGTGCTGCTCGACGTCGAGCACGGCGGCGAGCGTCTTGGTCGCTCCGCCGTCGATCCCCAACAGGTATCGAGCCGGCGAGCGGGCGTCGGGGCGCTCGAGCTCGGGCGGCAGCCGGACGAGGGGGTCGCGTTGCATGGCGGGATCCTGCCACGAAATTGGATGCGGGCTAGGATCCTGGCCGGATGGTCGCGAGCGCGAGCACCGGCGCGATGTTCCCGCGGGCTCGCGCCCGGGCGGGGATGTACGAGTCGTTCTACCTGCGAGCCGTCTCCCCCGAGGAGCCGGTGGGCGTGTGGATCCGCCACACCGTGCAGAAGCCCCCGGGCGAGCGCGCGCGTGGCTCGGTCTGGTGCACCGTGTTCGACGCCGCCCGCGGCGCCCCGTTCATGCACAAGCTCACGAGCGAGCGGCTGCTCGTACCGGACGGCGGCTGGATCGAGGTCGGCGACGCGGGCGGGCAGGGCGGCGCGTTCGGCCCCGACGGGATGCGCGGCGCCTGCGGACCGGCCGACTGGGCGCTTGGCTTCGAGGCGCTCGAGCCCGAGCTGCGCCACCTCCCGCGCGAGTGGCTGTACCGAGCGCCGCTGCCGCGCACCAAGCTGACGAGCCCGGCGCCGAGCGCGACCTTCTCGGGCCGGCTGCGCGTGGAGTCGCGGGCGGAGATGGAGCTGGCCGGGTGGCGCGGCATGGTCGGCCACAACTGGGGCGCCGAGCACGCCGAGCGATGGATCTGGCTCCACGGCGTCGGCTTCGAGGGAGCGCCCGACGCCTGGATCGACGTGGCGCTGGGTCGCATCCTGCTCGCCGGGCGGCTGACGCCGTGGCTGGCGAACGGGGCCTTCTCGCTCGACGGGCAGAGGCTGCGCCTGGGTGGGCTCGGCGCCGGCGGCCTGCAGGTGCGCGAGGGCCCGGACGGCTGCACGCTGCGCCTGCCCGGCGAGGATGGCGTGGTGGTGCACGTGCGCGCTTCCGTTCCTGCCGGCACGGCCGCCGGCTGGCGCTACGCGGACCCCGACGGTGGGTCCGAGCACGACGTCGTCAACTGCTCGATCGCCGGGCTCGAGCTCGATCTGGAGCGGCGAGGGGCGGGCCCGCCGCGCTCGCTGCGCAGCGCTCACGGCGGCGCTTATGAGCTGGGCATGCGCGAGCGCGACCACGGCGTGCCGATCGCGCCGTTCGGCGACTGAGATGGCGTCCGGCGCCGCCTACACGCGAGGGCTGCACGAGGTCGGCGAGGGGCTGTTCGCATACCTGCAGCCGGACGGCGGCTGGGGCTGGAGCAACGCGGGGCTCGTCGTCGACGGCGAGAGCACGCTGCTGATCGACACGCTGTTCGACCTGCGCCTGACCGAGCAGATGCTCGCGACGATGCGCCGCGCCGTGCCCGGCGCGGCGCGGATCGACACGCTCGTGAACACCCACGCCAACGGCGATCACTGCTACGGCAACCAGCTCGTCGGGGACGCCCTGATCGTCTCCTCGGCGCGCACGGCCGAGGAGATGACCGAGCTGCCGCCGGCTGCGATGGCCGCGCTGGTGCAGCAGGCGCCCCAGCTGGGCGCGCTCGGCGAGTTCTTCCTGCGCTGCTTCGGCGGCTTCGAGTTCGACGGGATCGAGCCGGTACTGCCCAGGCGGACGTTCAGCGGGGAGCTGACGCTGCACGTGGGCGAGCGCGAGCTGATCCTGATCGAGCTCGGACCGGCGCACACGCAGGGCGACACGATCGTCCACGTGCCCTCCGAGCGGATCCTGTACACCGGCGACATCCTCTTCTCCGGCGCGCACCCGATCGCCTGGGCCGGCCCGGTATCGAACTGGATCGCCGCGTGCGACCGGATCCTCGCCCTCGATCCGGTCGCGATCGTGCCGGGACACGGCCCGCTGAGCACGGTCGAGCAGGTGCGCGAGCTCAGGGCCTACTTCGAGTACCTCTACGAGCAGGCGCGCCGGCTGCACGGCGACGGCATGAGCCCGCTGCAGGCGGCCAGGGCGCTCGCGCTCGACCGCTGGGCGGACTGGAAAGAGGACGAGCGCCTCGTCGTCAACCTCGCCAACATCTTCGCCGAGCTCGACGGAGTCCAGCCGCTCGACCCGCTGGCCGCGTTCCAGCAGATGGCCGAGCTCTCGCGCGCCGAGTGAGGCACGCCCGCGCCGCGTAAACGGCCGTGCGACGCAGAAGGGGCGGAGGGCGGTCCTGCTACCCGCCTTCCGCCCCTTGCGAGGTCAAGCGATGCTTCTAACTACAGGTATTCGAGGTTGCCGCCGGTGACGAACTGCGGGAAGGAGCCGAAGTACGTCCCACCGCCGCCTTCAGGACCTTCTTCTTTGCCCCATTCTTCGCACGGTTCGCCTTCGAGTTCGTATTTGATCCCTGTGAAGGCGTTGTTGATTTCGATGCCGTGCTGCAGCCCGTCCGGGAACGCTTTCGAGACTTTCTTCGGAATCGCCGTGTTCGAGAATGTGGCCGCCGTGAATTCTTCTTCAGGGTTTTTCACGGCTTTGGCCGGAATCGTCTGTCCCAGCCAGCGAATGTGGCATTCCGATTTTTCGAATTCTTCGGTTTTGCCCGTGTTGACTTTGACTTCGCCCGAGCCTTCCGGGATCACGACATACCCGTTGGCGTGGTATTCGACCGTGAGCGGGGTCAAGAATCTCGTGGCCAGGAAGATTGTATGCGTGCCGACTTTCGCCGTCGTCAGGCATTTCGAAAATTTGATGGCCGTCGTGTATGTCTGCGAGGAGCCTGCCGCTACCGAGCCTTTGGCGCTCGTTTTAGCGCATTTCATTTTGATGGCTCCGAGTTTGAACAGCTGTTCGGATTCGCTTATCCCGTGCGTCGCATTCGTCGTGCTCGAGATGAATTCGTGCGCGAGCGCCGGCGCGGCGCCGAACGCGAACGCGCACATGGTGGCCAGAAGCCCCAAGCCCAATCTGAGGTGTCTCATAACTCCAGCGTCTCCCTTGTCGCCTCTTCGTCGCCGGACGCCCCGTTCGGCTCCAGCCCCTAGTCGTCGCCCTGCGATGCAGTGCTCCAACGCGTCCACCCGTCCTGGAGCGCGTGTGGCCAGGAAGCCTACCATGATTCTCGGAGACAAAACCCATATTTCTCCAACCGACGTACTGGCCGCCAGGCCAGTGTTTGCGGCCGATTCGACGTCGCGCCGCCGCTAGGAAGCCGAGCCGGGCTGCGCAGGGGAGCCGTAGCCCAGCAGCGCGAAGCCCCCAAGGGCCGTGTCGACCGCCGCTTCGGCGCTTTCGACCCGCTTCTGCGCCGCCACGTACCGCGCGCGATCGCGGTCGCCGATCGCCGCGGCCAGCGCCACGTAGCCTTCGTGTGCGCGCGCGAGCGCTTCGCTCAGCGTGGCGTGGACGGAGCTCGCCGCGGTCGGTGGCTGGACCGTCCCCAGCGCCGCGGCGGCCGCGTCGTAGCCGGCGGCAAGCTTGCTCGCCAGCCGCTGCGCCTCGGCCAGGGAGGCGTCGTGGAGGACCTTCAGCGACGCGCGCGCGCGATCGAGCTGCGCGATCGCCGCGCTCACGCGGCCCGCGTATCGGGGTTCGGGGGTGAGCTGGTCGGCCTGCGGCTGGCCCACGAGCGTGACCGTGGCCACCGACTGTTCGCACGTGTGCAGCTGCGTCGAGCCGGCCGCCGCGGCATAGCAGGCGAGCACCATCGCGCGCCCACCCGGGTTGGGGATCACGAACAGGGTCAGCTCCCGGCCATACCCGGGCACCTCCAGGTGCGAGTACTTGTAGGCCTGCGTTTCCGCCAGGTTGACGACCTGTGGCAACGGTGGTCGCGGCAACGTGGCGACGAAGCTCGCCGGCAGCGGCGCAGGGTCGCCGGCGGGCAGCCCGCCGATCATCAGCCCCGCGCGGGCGGCATCGCCGTGCGGGGCGACCACGATGACCTTCGCGATCGACAGCTGCGGGATGCCAGGGGCGGTCGTGGCCATCCGCCAGCCAGCGGGGTAGCCGAGCGCCGCTTCGGCGCCGGCCGTGGGCTTGTGTTCGGAGGAGCCGGCCTTGCCGCCGGAGTGCCCGACCACGTATCCCAGGATCGCGACGGCGATCAGCACCGGCACGACCTCGATCGGCAGCACCGGCCGTCTGCGCGGTGGCCGTCCCGTCCTGGCTCGTCGCCGCGGCACGGGCAGGGCCCACTCCGATGGCATGCGCAGCGCCACGTTCCTATTCCGAGGTGTCGAACGAGCCGCCGCCGGAGCCGCTCCCACCGGAGCCGCCGCCGCGCGCCGAGCCGCCGCCCGAGGAGCCCGAGCCGCCGCTGGAGCTCGGCGGCGGCACCGGCGCTTCCGTCGGGGCCGCTTCCACGGCGGGTGCGCTTTCGAGGCTCGTGCCGCTGCTCGATTCGCCGCCCAACGTGCTCGGCGAGGCGGCCCGCGGCGCTTGGGTGTGCCTGACCGGAACCGGCTTGGGCCGCGGAGGCGGTTCTGTGACCGAGCTCGGCACCGGTCCGGCGATCGGCGAAGAGCCCTGCAGCGCGGAGGGGATCGCGGCTTTAACGACCGGCGCCGCCGATGATGCTTCGGACTGCGAGCTGTCGCCCACGAACAGGCGCCCGATCGCGAAGAAGCAGGCGAACACGACGAGCAAAAGCACGATCAACGCGGGCCAGAGACCGCTCATGCTCGCCTCGCCGCCGCCGATGCGCAGGCCGCGCCAGTCATAGCGCACGGCGTTGAGCGTGTTGCGCACCGCGCTCATTGGCTCGGGCACGTGCTCGGCTTGGTGCTCGGCGGGCGCAGGCAGGCGTCCCTGCGGACCGGGAGCTTCTTACGCCTGACCTTGAAGCTCGTGTACTTGCCGATTTCGATGCCCCTCGTCACGCGGATCTGCAGCAGGGCGCCGGCCTTCAGCGCGCGTTGGAAGCGCGGGAAGGCGAGCGTGACCACGCCCGGCCTGCTCTTGCCTTTGCTCGCTGCCGTCACCACCCGATTTTCGGACTTGGTCTTGCAGCCGCCTCCCCTGCATGAGACCGCCACGATCGCTTTCGGCGGCGCCTGCACGGTGAGCAGCTTGATCCTTGCCCCGGATGCCGTCTCGGTGCCCGCGATCCGCACGATCGGGAACGGCTGCATCAGCCTCAATCCCACCGCCACGACGTTCACCGTCTCGGCGACCGTGCTCGACAGCCCGTTCGCATCGGACACGAGCAGGCGCACGACGTGCGGCCCGACCGTGGAGAAGGTGGCCGTCTTCAGGGGGCCACCGGCCACGAGGGGGCCGTTGCCGGCCGTGTCCCAGGCGAAGCCCGTGATCGGGCTGGACACATCGGTCGAGCTCGATACGAACGAGACGCTCTGGCCGACCGTCGGTGTCGCCGGAACCCAGGTGAACGAGGCCACCGGCGGAGTCGGCGTGGCGGCGACCGCGATCGGCGGGGCCGTGACCGTGAACGTCAGCGGCGAGCTCGAGCCGGTGTTCCCGGCTTCGTCGGACTGCCGCGCCAGCACCGTGTACTGACCGCCGGCGAGGCCCGCGAAGTTGGCGGTCCAGCGCCGTTCTTCTGCGCCGGTGCGTTTGACCGTGATCGTCTCGATCGGCAAGCCTTCGGCGGCCGAGCCGCCGAACAGTTCGGCCGTCACCTGGCCGCGGTCCCCGGGCGCGGTGCCGGCTTCCCCCGAGACCGTCTCGAGGCCGCTGCTCACACTGGGCCCGGTGAGCGTGGGCGCCGGCGCGAGCGTGTCGACCGTGAACGTCGTCGCTTCGCTGACGCCAGCCGGGTTTTGTTGGCTTTCCACGACAGGCGGCTGTTCGGCCTGCGCGGTGTAGGTGCCGTCCGTCAACGGTTCGGACGCTGACAGCGCCCACCCGCCGCCACTCGCCGGTCCTTTCAGCGGTTTGGGCTGGGCGGGTTCGCCCGACGCCGATGTGCCGTGGTAGATCTTGACCCTGACTTCGGGCTTGGCGTCGGACGAGGTGTCTGCCGAGCCGCTGAAGCTCGGCGTGGCATCGTTGGTGAAGCGCGGCAGTTCTTTCAACGTGACGGTCGGCGCGGGGCTGTCCACTTTGAAGGTGACGGGATTGCTGGCGCCGACGTTGGCGACCGAGTCGAGCTGTTTGACCCGGACCGTGTAGGAGCCGTTCGCCAGGCGCGGGCCTTCGTCGCCGCTGCTCCAGGTCGAGCCGTTGCGCGGCGCCGAGAATTCCTGTTCGAGGTTCGCGGGGGCCGTCGATTCGCCGTTGAACACTTCGACCGTGACTTCTTCGAGGTCGCCCGTGGCGCTGCCCGCGCCCCCGTGGAATTCGACGAGGGAGGATTTGAGCACTTCGCTGGCTTTCGGGCCCGTCACGGTCGGTGCCGGCGGCGTCGTGTCGACGCGGAACGACCGCGCTGCCGTTTCCCTCACGTTGCCCGCCTCGTCGACCTGTTCGGCTCGCACCGTGTGCGCGCCGTCGGCCAAATGCGGGGACGTGAGCGTCCAGGCGCCGCCGAGGACCGAGGCTTCGCCGACGACTTTGCCGTCGACCAGCACCATGACCGGTCCGTCGCCAGCGGCCTGGCCGCCGGTGCCTTCGAATGAGGGAGTCGCAGTCGGGATCGCAGCGGCGATCGGGTTCAGAGTCAGGGGTGCCGGTGCGACCGTGTCGACGCGGAACGTCGACGCCGAGCTCGTCCCGACGTTGCCCGCCGTATCGCTCTGCGAGGCCTGGGCCGTGTAGGTGCCGTCCGCCAACGGGGGTGGTTTGTAGGACCAGGCGCCGCCTCCGACCGGAACCGAGCCGGATGCCGCTTCTTCCCCGCTCGCCGAGCTCCCCACATAGATCACGACCGACACCGCTTCGGCGTCTCCCGCGTCCGTGCCCGCCGTGCCGCCGAGGGAGGGCGTCGAGTCGTTCGTCGCCGCCGGGAGCGCGTCCAGCGTCACGTCAGGCGGAGTCGCGTCGACCGTGAACGTCACTTCTTCGCTGAAGCCCGGTTCGGCGGCGCCCTGGCTGGCGATCGCCGTGTAGGTCCCGTCTTCGAGCGGTTCGGCCTGCACGCTCCAGCCGCCTTCCGCCGGCACGGCCAGTTCTTCGGCCACGAGCGCTCCGCCGGTGCCCACCCCCGCATAGATCTGGAGCGTGACCGTGTCGAGCGGGTCATCGGTCGTGCCGGCGAAGATCACCGACCGCTGATTGGTCAGCGCTCCCTGGCCGGGGGTTTCGAGCGTCACCGTCGGCGGTTCGGCCCGCGCGATCGCCGGCGCCAGCGCGAGCGCGACCGCCCCGACGCATGCCGTCGAGACCAGTCTGCCAAGCCCCCTACTGCCGATTCCGTGAACCATCCGCCTTCGCTCCGATTGCGTCTCCGTCCCGGCCACGCCTTTATCGAGCGCGCCTGAGACCGCGTCTCTCCGCCTCGCATGATATGGCCGTTTGCGGGAGTTTGGCGCTGCTCGGGCGCAGCCGGCGCCCGTTATCCCGCGAGGCTTTTGGCCACGATCACGATGAAGAAGGCGATCACGATCTCGTTGACGACCCATGAGTTCGTGTTCATCCAGTCGCGCGCCTTGGGCAGGAAGGCCTTCCCCCGCTCGCCCAACGCGAGCAGCAGTAGCGCAGGCAGCGCCAGGAACGACAGCGTCAGCAGCAGGAAGGGAAGCAGATGCCACCACGGATCGCCTTCGGTCGAGAGCCACGCGCCGACGGCGAACGAGGTGAGGATGTCCGTCGGGAACACTCCCAGCAGCAGGAACCCGAGCGTGAATGCAGACCTCGGACTCGCCGTCTGCAGCTTGCCCATCCACTTCGGCGGTTCGGCCGTCTTGCGCGCGAGAAACGTGTGCAGGGCCGCCGCGGCGAGCAGCACGAGCACCACGATGTAGAGCGCGTCGTCCGACGCACCTTCGTCGGACGCGCCGCTGCTCACGAAGAACGCGATCGTGACGATCGCGGTGATCGAGAGGGCCGCGCCGGTGACGTACGCGGCCGAGTTTCGCCGCCAGTTCTCACTCGTGGCGAGGAAGACGGCGCTGAGGATCTGCGGGCCGGCGATCATCACGAACGCCATCGGCAGAAGCTTCGCCCAGTTCACGATCCGACCCTACAGGATGACGTCCATTTTTCTGGACGATCCTGGTGCACGCGCCCGAGAGGATTCGAACCTCTGACCTTCGGTTCCGTAGACCGACGCTCTATCCAGCTGAGCTACGGGCGCAGAGCGGCCCAGTCTAGACGCCCGCTTCGATCCCGGCCGCGAGGCGAAGGGAACGGGTGGCGTCTCGCAGCCCGCCGGCAATCGTCGCGACAGCGACCATCGAGATCAGACGCCCGAACGTGCATACCGACCCGGGGCGGCGCTGCTGCGAGCGCTACGCCGCTTTCGCCACCGTCTGCTCGCGCTCGTGCTCGCGTTCGCGCATGGCACGCGCCAGGCGCCCGCCCAGCGCGCCGAGCAGCATGCCCGCGATCGCGTCGATCACGATCAAGAACGGCGGGAAGCTGCCTAGCGAGACCTTCGCGTCGGTGCCGGCGATCCAGTGCGCCAGCAGCACGCCGAGACCGAACAGCGCACCGCCGACGAGGCCGCGGTCCGCACCGCCCCAGCCGTCCTGGTGCTCGAGGCCGGCAAGGATCGCACCGAATCCGGCGAGCACCGCGAGTGCCCAGTAGACGCCCGCCGAGATGCCGAGGACGACGCCCACCACCGCGCCGAAAGCGAACGGCACCAGGCCGCCGAGCACGATCTGAACGGGTCGCGGCCGATCACGCAGCAACGTAGGCATCTGCATCTCTCTCTCCCTCACCGCCTGCCGGACCTCTGGCCCGGCTCCCGGCCGAACCCTCGGGCGGGCGACACTAGCACGCGGCGCCAGCGCGCGATCTAGAGTCCGCCGGATGCTCTACGCCGCCCTGGGCGCGCAGCTCGTGCTGATCGCATTCGCCTTCTGGCGCGAGAGCCGCACCGGTGTGAGCGGCGCGCGCCAGGCCGTGCTGTGGAGCGTTGCCTGGCTCGGCCTTGGCCTCCTGCCGACGGTCTGGTTCGGTCTGTTCGACAGCGCCGACGCCGCCAGCTCCTACGCCGCCGTGTACCTGATCGAGCGCGCGCTCTCGCTCGACAACGTGTTCGTCTTCGCCGTGTTGATCGCCACCTTCGAGGTGCCGCTCTCCGATCGCGAGCGGCTCGTCTCCATCGGTGCCATCGCCGCCTTCGTCATGCGCGTCCCCGCGATCCTGCTCGGCGTCGCCCTCTTCAACGCCTCCCACTTCGTCAGTTACGTGCTCGGCGCGCTGCTGCTCGTGCTCGCCTGGCAGACCGCGCGCTCAAGCCACGACACCTCGCCCGGCCCGAGCCGTGTCGTCCGCTACCTGCAGCGCCGCCTGCCCGTCTCAGAGCACGTGGCCCGGCGCTGGCTGGTCGTGCGCCACGGTCGGCGCGAAGTCACGCCGATGCTGCTGTGCCTGATCGCGATCGTCTTCGCCGACCTCGCCTTCGCCGTCGACTCGATCCCGGCCGCGCTCGCCATCAGCAGCGACACCGTGCTGCTGCTCACGGCCAACCTGCTCGCCCTGCTCGGCCTGGTCGCGCTGTACGAGCTCGTCGCCGTCGCGCGCGAGCGGCTCCGCTACATGGACCAGACCATCGCCGTGCTTCTGATGCTCGTCGGCCTGAAGCTGCTCGCCGCCGAGACCGTCGAGGTCGGCCCACTGACCAGCCTCGGCGCCGTCCTGCTCGTGCTCGCCGTTGGCACCGTCGTGTCGCTGCGCGCCAGCCGGCCCACCTCCCCCAGGGCCTCCGGCTGAGCCGAGCGCTAGAGGAGCCCGACCTGGCGCAGGATCGAGACCGAGTCCGAGTACACGTCCTTGCGCTTGACCTTGCCGCCCTCGAACGGGATCACGTCCATGCCATCCCACTCGATCCGCCTGCCCGACGGCTCCGCCACGATCTCACCCCGACTGAGCGGCTTGACGTGGGTCGCACTAGCCGTCCACTCCTGGACTACAAGGTCCTCGCGCAGATAGAGCCTGCGCGTCGTGAACACGATGTCCGGCCACGACGCGAAGATGCCCGCGATGTGCTCGAGCGCCTGCGCTCCCTGCGCGCGCTCGCCGGCCGTGTGGTTCTCGAAGACCATGTCCGGCGCGTGCATCGAGCCGATCCGCTCGACGTCGTGCGCGTTCCAAGCGTCGTTGTACGCGTCGATCGTCTCGCGCAAGCCCTCCAGGCCAGGGACGGCGCTCACCGCTTCATCCGTCACGCCCACTCCATCGGCTCGTACCCGCTCGTGCGCGGCGCCGAGACGATCATCACGTCCGCCTGCTCGTCACCGTCGTTGCGCACCGTGCGCCTGTGCTCCGGGTCGAGCCGGACGAACGTGCCCGCCGGTGCCGGACGGTCCTCGCCGTCGATCACCATCGTCGGCTCGCCGCTGATCACGTAGAAGAGCTCCTCCTGGTCGCGGACGAGCTCGTCGTGTTCCGGGATCTGCTCGCTCGGCGGGATCTGCACGATATTGATCCCGAACGAGTCGACCTCGAGCGTGCGGCGAACGAGCTGCCAGTTGCCCACCGTCTCGCACTCCGCGCGCTGTGCCAGCTTGAAGCCCATCGAGCCCTCCTCCGTTGACGCCCACGCGCTGGTCGCGCGAGCCCGAACGCAGCTTAATGGGCGATGCGATCTGGCCGCTCGAGCTAGGACGGGTCTTCGGCAAGCCACGCCTTCGCTTCCGCGAGGTCGCGGACGCGGAAGCCCCGAGCCTTGCCCGGAAGCAGGAAGGACAGGGTGCGTAGCGCGGGGCGTATCCAGTCCTCGTCGCTCACCACGGCCACACGCTCGTAGGAGGTGGCGTGGCGCACGCGGAAGCCCGTGTCAGCCGTCATCGCGTCGCCCTCTAGCTCGCGCGCCTCGCTGCCAATGAGGTAGAGCAGCCGGACGTTACGTCCCTCGGCGATCTCCCGGCGCAGGACCGGCTCGACCGTCTCCTCCCAATCGTCGTCCTCGACCTCACCGATCGCCTCAAAGCCGATCGTCCCCGTGGGCATGTCCGAAATCCCTCGCAACATGGAATGGCCTCCCTGATCGTGGCCGCCGTCGTGAGGCGACGGCGATGTCCAAGTCGACTCAGACCGGTGCGCGACTGAACTGCCCTTTTCCCTCGCGTCGAGCCAAGTCGGGCCGACTCGATCGCAATTTACTCCTTGATCGGGGAGCCTGATCGATCGTCTCAGGCGAGCTCTCGCGCGAGGTGCCGCGCGGTGAAATCGGCCCCGTAAGCGAACCGCATGACTGGACCGAACGCGATCGCCGCGCCAAAGCCGACGAAGTAGAGGCCGTCGACGCTGCTCTCGAACCCGCCCGTCAGGACCGGGGCGCCTCCCACGCACCCGACCTGATCGCGTATCGCCTGATCGAGGAAGCCCAGCTGATTGACGTCAGGCCTGTAGCCGGTGCCCGCGAGCACCCGCGTCGCCACGAGCTCCTCAGCGCCCGACGGCCCGTTCAGCTGCAGGTGCACGCCGTCGTCCTGCGCCTGCGCCCCCGTCAGCTCGCGGCCCAGCAGGCATTCGACCTCACCCTCGATGCGCGGGCGCAGCCACCATGCGCCGGCGGGGCCAAGCGTCGTGAAGGCGATCTTCAGGCGATAGCTCTCGGACGCCGCGTGAACGAGCCGCGGATGAGTCGCGTAGAACCACAGCCAGAAGTCGTTGCCCAGGCCCGACGTCGGGTACCGGATGCGCCGGCGAAGCGGCCGCGGGCCGACCGTCGGAACCGGATTCCAGGAGAGCTGGGCGCCGCGCGCCACGACGCGGACGTCCGCGCCATGCTCGCGCAGCAGCGCCGCCGCCTCCAGCGCCGACTGCCCGGCGCCGATCACCGCCACCGTCTCGCCGCGCCACTGTCCCGTGTCGCGCAGCTCGGAGCTGTGCAGGATCGAGCCCGCGGGCAGGTCCCGCAGCTCGGGGGGCACGACCGAATATCCATGCATGCCGGTCGCCACGACCACACGGCGAGCTCGCAGAGTGTCACCCGCCTTCGAGCGCAGCTCGAAACCGTGAGGCACGCGACGGACGTCGTCCACCAGCTCGCGACGCAAGCCGTCGAGGAGGCGCGATTGAAACCAGCGCCCGTAGGCCACGAAGGTGTCGAGAGCGACAGGCACGCCGACGTCGCCGTACTCGATGCCGTGCTCAACACAGAAGCGCTCGAGCGTGTGCTCGCCGGCGGGGTCCGAGAGATTGGAGGCGAAGCCCTCCGACTTCAGGAACATGCCCTCCGGCATGTAGCGCTCCCAGCCTGCCATCGGCTCTCCGAACACCTCATGGCTGACGCCGCGGTGATCGAGGTGGGCCGCGAGCGAGAGGCCGTAGGGTCCGGCGCCCAGGATCGCGACCTCTGTGTCGAGCCCGCGCGAGCCGACCGTGCGTATGCGGCGCCTGAGCCGCCGGGGAAGGCCGCGAACCATCTCAGCGCCCACGCGAAGCGATGGCCCCGGGTCGTGGGGATCGAGGTAGTCGTAGTGGGTCGGTCGCAGGAAGTCCCTCATGAAGATGCCTGCCGCGCGGCCGCGCGACGGCACGTCCGGATGTCCCTGCAGTGCGATCGCGTTGCGCAGCCAATCGATGTCGCCTCCCAGCCATCTCATCCGCAGTCCGACGCGATAGCCCCCGACCTCCTCGAGGCTGCCGCCGTCGACCCAGTTGTATATGAGCGGCGCGAAATTGACGCCCGCGCGCGATGCGATCTCCACCGAGGCCGAGAGGCGCGGGTTGATCTCCATCAGCGCGGCGCCGCCGTGGGCGTCGCGGCGGAACTCTACCTCCGAGTAGCCCTCGAGGCCAATCTCGCGCACGAGCCGTTCGGCGCCCGGGGTGACGTCTTCAGGCAGCGCGATGCTCACCCGCGCCACCGAGTAGCCGCCCAAGGGCGGCGAGGTTCGATCCGCGCGTTGGGCGAAGCGGGCCCAGATGCGATCGCGTGCATAAAGGAAGCTCAGGGCCTCGCGATCCCCCGGCAGCCACTCCTGGACCAGCACCTCGATGCCATCGGCGAGGATCGCCTCGATCGCCGCGAGTGCCTCTGCGCGGTCGGTGGCGACGCTCGAGCTGAGCCGCCGGCCCGCCGGCTCGGCGTGCCCGGGCGCGGTCGGCGCGGGACCCTCGGCGCCGCCCGGCGCCGGCTCTCCGACCCAGGAGCGCGACGGCTTGATCACCGCCGGCAGGCCGACCTCGTCCAGCACAGACTCCGCTTCGCCTGCCGCGACCACGAAGCCGCCGCGGGGCGTGCGCAGACCCAGCTCCTTGGCGATCGCCAGCGTGCGGACCTTCTCCACCGCGATCGACAACGGCTCCTCCGCCGCGAGGGCCACACCCACGACCCGCTCGAAGTCCGCACGCCGCCGGCGCAGCGCCTCGATAGTGCCATCGTGCGACGGGATCAGGACCTGCGGTCGGTGCTCGGCGCACACGGCGAGGAGCGCATCGACGAACTCCCGCTCGCCGAGCGCGATGTCCGGAACGATCGCGCGCTCGTCGCACCAGCGCGAGGCGAACGCCGGCACGCGGTCGCTGACGGCGACCGCGCAGCTCGTGATGCCCACCTGCCCGAGCTCACGCATGGCCACCAACGCCTGGCGCGTGCCGGCGTCGCTCATCAAAGCGGCTACCGGCACGTCGATGAAGCCGCCCGATCCGCGCTAGACATCGGACAGAGCTTAATACCCGATCGATCGATCCCCTGGCGAAGGCTGCACGGAGAGGGAGGGATTCGAACCCTCGAACGAGGTTGACCCCCGTTACGCGATTTCCAGTCGCGCCCGTTCAACCGCTCCGGCACCTCTCCAAAAAGCGGCAGCGAGGAAGGCTACGACACGCGGGCGCCGACCGCCGACGCGCGCCCGCGCTCGGCATTGCTAGGCTCCCGCGCGATGGTCCTGGGCATGAGCAAGGCACTCGTCACCGACATCGGACTGATCGTCACGTTCGTCGGGATCGGCGTGATCGTCAACGTCATCCTCGTCTACATCGCGATCCAGATCCGCGGCGAGCGCCGCCAGAACCAGGAATACCGCGAGCGGATGCTCGACTCCTAGCTTCGACTCCCGGCTAGATGATGTAGACCGGCGTGCCCACCGGCGACTTGTCATACAGGGCGATCACGTCCGGGATGCGCATGCGAATGCAGCCGTGGGAGGCGTCGCTGCCGATCGAGCCGTACTCGCTCGGATCGATCCCGTGGATGCCGGCCCCGCCTTCGAAGGACATGAAGCGTGCCTTCAGCGGATCGTCGGGACCGGGCGGCACGACCGTCCCCGCCAGTGCTCCGGCCCACGCTTTGTTGGGCACGTACCACGGCGGGTTCACCTGCTCCCATTCGATGTGGTGAAGGCCGGCGGGCGTTTCGAGCCCTTCCATGCCGACCGCGATTTCGTAGCTTTTCGCGAGCTTCAGGTGTTCGTAGAAGCGCAGTTTGAATTCGGAGCGGTTGACGACGATGTAGGCGGGGTACTTCTCGGCGAGCTGCGCAGTCGTCACGCCCGGCTTGACCCTTCGCGCCGGCACCGCGATCGAGCGTCCGGGGCCGGTCGCCGCCAGTGCATGCCCGAGCCGGCTCGCCAACCTCTTGTTCTCGACCACCAGACCCGTCACCGACGGCACCTTTTCGAGGCCGCCCCCGCCCGGCGTGACCGTCGCGTCACGCGGCGCGCGGTTGACGGCCGCGCGAATCTCCGCCGTCAGGTGGCGAAGCGCGCCGTGCGAGTAGCTGACGGCGAGCGGCACGTCGCGGTGGACGCTGCCGCCGAACAGCCCGCGCACGGTGCGACTGAAGATCGAGCCCTCCCTGCTGGCGCTGACGGCCTGCGCGACCATGCTGTTCGCGTCCACCGTCAGTCCCGCCCGGCGCGCCGTCAACGTCCAATCGTGCGAGCCCGAGTGGATCCTCACCGGCTTGTTCAGCTCGGAGATCAGGTCGCGCTCGATCTTGGCGCGCGCCTCGGCTTCGCTGAGGCCGCCGACGGGAACGCCCGCGATCGTCACGCCGTTGGCGATTCGGTCGCGCCTGGCGTGGTCGTAGATGAACATCGCGGCCGCCAGCAGCACGATCACGCCGGCAACCAGCCCGACCACCAGCGGCCAGCGGCTGCGCCGTGCGGGCGGCGCCGTAGCCGGCGCAGGTGCGATCGTGGACGTGCTCATCTGGGCATACGGCGAGTCTGCATGCGTCGGTGCTCCAGCTGTATCGGCGGGGCCGAGAGCGCGCCGGCGACCGCGAGCGACGGTCGGCTGACGCTCCCGCTCACAAGTGTACGTTTCGGCGCGAACCCCGGTTGACCCTGCAAGCGGATGTTCAGGCCGAGGTCGCTCGCCGTCATCGGCCCGGCGCGCTCGTCAGCCGCCCTGCTGCGCCGCCTCGGCGTGCGCCTCTTCGCGCGCGCGGCGGTACTCGTTCACGACGATGTCGGTCAGCTCCTCGACCGACGTCTCGGCGGTCGGCTTGTCCAGCGCGATCACGCCGTCCTGGATCATGCTCACTCGATCGCACGCCTGCAGCACGTGGACGTAGTTGTGCAGGATCATGATGATCGAGACTTTCCCTTCCTGCTTCAGGCGCGCCACGAGGTCGAGGATCTGCGCGCCCTCTTTCGCCCCCATCGCGGCGAGCGGCTCGTCCAGCAGGATGATGTCGGCGTCCGAGTTGACCGTGCGCGCGACGGCGATCGCCTGACGCTGGCCGCCCGAGAGGCGCGCGACGGCGACGTCGATCTTCGGGATGTTGATGCCGATCTCGTCGAGCGCAGTGCGCGCTTCGCGCTTCATCTGGCGGTTGGCCAGGAGCGGCAGCGGTTTGAAGACGCGCTCGCGGCGCAGGAACAGGTTGTGGTAGACCGACAGTTCGTCGATCAGCGCGAGGTCCTGGTAGACGGTGTCGATGCCTTGGGCGCGCGCGTCGTCGACGCTTTTCGGTGCGTAGGGCTGGCCGCGCAGCAGCATGTTGCCCGAGTCCTGCTTCTGAAAGCCGCTGATGATCTTGATCAGCGTCGACTTGCCGGCGCCGTTGTCGCCGAGCAGCCCGAGCACCTCGCCCTTTTTGAGGTGCAGGTTGACGTCACGCAGAGCCGTCACGGGCCCGAAGCGCTTGGCGATGTGTTCGACGCGCAGCACGTCGTCCGACGCGCTCGCGGGCGCGACGACGTCGGGGGCTTCCGCCGCAGGGATCGCTCCGTTGGGCTCGTCCGGGTCAACCACTTCCGGTGTGCCCCCTGCGCGCGCGTCCGACGAACACGTTGGCCGTCATCGCCACGATCACGGCCAGGCCCGTGTAGAACAGCAGGTAGTTGGCCTGCACTCCCTGCAGGATCAGCCCGTCTTTGAGGATGCCCAGGAAGAGGGCACCGATCAGCGCGCCCACCACCGTCCCCGAGCCTCCGGTCAGCAGCGTGCCGCCGATCACCGCCGCCGCGACCGCGAAGAACAGGATTTCATTCGGCCCCGCCGGGTTCGGCTGGACGGTCTGCGCGCGGATGGCCTCGAAGATGCCCACGAGGCCGGCGGTGAGCGCGCACAGCATGAAGTTGCGGATCATCACGAGGTTCACGCGCACGCCCGCCTCGGCCGCGCCCAGCTTGTTGGAGCCGATCGCGACGGTGTAGAGCCCCCAGCGTGTGAACGTGAGGACGATCTGAAGCAGCACGACGATCCCGATCGCCCAGATCAGCTCCGAATACGTGCCCGCCCCGAAGACCTTCCCGAACGTGCCGACGGGCACCTGCCCGCCAGGGGTCGCGACCGGCGTTCCTTTGGAGATGATCAGCGACAGGCCCTCGAACGTGAACAGGGTCCCCAGCGTCGTGACGAACGAGTTGATGCCGAGGACGGACACGAAGACGCCGTTGACCGCGCCGACCGCCAGACAGATCAGCAGCGCTCCGATCAGCGAGAGCCCGAGCGACAGGCCGACCGAGGTGTTCAGCTTGTAGTAGATGATCGGCGCGAACAGGTACATCCCGGCGATCGACAGGTCGATCTCGCCGAGGATCATCACGAACACCTCGCCCGCCGCGAGGATCGCGAACGGCGCGAAGTAAGGGAGCAGCGTTTCGAGGTTTCCGCCGGTGAGGAAGCTGCTCGTGTTGACCGAGAAGTAGATCGCCACCACGAGCGTGATGACGATGATGCTGCCCTCGCGCAGCGCGACGAGGCGTGAGCCGATCTCCCGCCAGCTCGGCAAGGCCCGGCGCGACTGCGCCGGGCCCTCCGGGCCCCCGGGTCCGGTCGAGGCGGGATCGCTCGCCACGCTCGCCACGTTCGTCCCCGACGCGCTTCCTATTTGACGACCACGGCCGACGAGGTCGTGCCCTCGTACCGGGACTTGGTCAGGTACGGGTCGACTGTCTCTTTGGTCACGAACTTGAGTCCGGTGTTGGCTTCGAACGGGCCGGTCTGGGTGCCCGAGACCTTGTAGAAGAACAGCTGCAGCGCCGGGACGAATCCCTGCAGGTACGGCTGCTGGTCGATCGTGAATTCGATGAAGCCGGCTTTGAGCAGGTTCTGGGTCTGTTCGGTGAGATCGAACCCGCCGGCGTGGACCTTGCCCTTCAGGCCGAGCTTCTGCATCACTTTCGCGAGGCTTTCCGTCGAGCCACCGTCGACCGCGTACATGCCCTTCACGCCTGTGTGACTCTTGTAGAAGGCCTCTATCGCCGATTCCTCGCCCGGAACCGCCGCGCCCGTGGCGACGGTGTGGATCGAGATCCCCTTGGCCTTCAGCACCTTTTCGGCGCCTTCGATGCGCGGCTGCAGGTTGGCCGATCCCGGCGTCGCGATGAACAGCCCGACTTCGCCGGACGGAACCTTCGCAACGATCTTTTCGCCCATCTTTTCACCGGCCAGTTTCAGGTCCTGGCCGATGTAGGCGAGCCGCGCGTTGCCCACCGCGTCGGCGTTGTAGGCGACCACCGGGATGCCCGCCGCGAGCGCCTTTTCGACCGGTTGGTTGAACGCGTGCAGGTCGATCAGCGACACGGCGATGCCATCCGCTTTCGAGGCAATGGCGCTGTTGAAAGCGTTCACCATCTGGCTGACGTCGCTGTTTTCCGAGCCCGTCCATTGGTAGGTGCAGCCGAGCAGCTTGCACGCGTCGGCGATGCCGTACTGGGTTGGAGTGAAGAACGGGTTCGTCGTGACGTGGTTGACGAACACGAATTTGTAGCTGGGGTGCGAGCCGAACACGTCCGACGAGTTGCCTCCGCTGGAGGCGCTGGACCCGCACGCGGCGAGCAGCGTGCTCACCGAGCCGACGCCGACGCCCGTCAGGGCGGTGCGGCGCAGGAAAGCACGTCTGTCGAACCCTGGGTGGTCGATCGCCGGTGCGTCGGCGCCATCTCGATGCGCTAGGGCGTCGCGGCCCTGATCGATCTCTGACATCTCACTCTCCTCTGATCGAGGGCTGCGCCTTCGCGGCGCCACGCCCACCGCATTACTTCCCGCGAATCTACTCTTCAGTCAATCACTTTGCGTGGACCCTTCCGCGAGCGATCGAATAGTCCTCCGCGTCCGCTCGCCGCGGCGAGGCCGGACGCCGCGCCAGCGGGCGCTATACCCTCGCAAGATGACCTCGGGCCCACACGAGCGGACCCCGCCCGAGCGCGGCGACGGCGCGGCTGAGCGGACGCCTGAGCCGGAGGCGGAGACGGCGCGGGAGCGCTTCGGGCCACTGACGCTGCTGCGCACGCGCAAAGCCGACGGGCGTGCGCTGCTGCTCTTCAGCCACGAGGAGGCCGAGGTGTGAGCGAGCTTCGCTTCGACGACTTGCGCGGCGAGGAGGTGGTCTACGCGATCCACCGACAGGACCGCACGTTCCTCCCGGACCGCGAGCACTGTCCGCTCGACCCGACCGTGCCCGGCGGCGCCGAAACGGAGATCCCCTTTCCCTCGTTCGAGATCGCCGTGTTCGACAACCGCTTCCCGGCCTTCGAGGCACCCGGGGGGGCGGCCGAGGTTGTCGTCTACACCGACCGCCACGACGGCTCCTTCGGCGGGCTCGCGCCCGGACGGGCCGAGGATCTGATGTGGGTGTGGCGCAACCGCTACGCCGAGCTCGGCGCGCGCGAGGACATCGCCTACGTGATGATCTTCGAGAATCGCGGCGTCGAGGTCGGCGTGACGCTCCACCACCCGCACGGGCAGATCTACGGGTATCCCTTCCTCCCGCCGGTGCCGGCTGCCGAGTGGGCCTCCGACGAGCGGCTCGGCGGCTGCGCGCCATGCGAGCTGCTGCGGCGCGAGCTCACCGACGGCGCGCGGCTTCTGCTGCAGAGCGAGGACGTGGTCGCCTACGTGCCCCACGCCGCCCGCTGGGCCTACGAAGTCCACGTCGTCATGCGCCGGCACCGTCCCAGCCTGCTCGAGTGCGAGCCGGGCGAGCTGCGCGGGCTCGCCCAGACTCTGCAGTCGCTCGCGCGTGGGTACGACGCTCTGTTCGAGCGCCCGTTCCCCTACGTGATGGTCGTGCACCAGGCGCCGACCGCCGACGCCGGCGCCGATCCGCCCGGCTCGCCCAGGCGCAGGGGCCACCTGCACGTCGAGTTCTACCCGCCCCTGCGCACGGCCGAGAAGCTGAAGTTCCTGGCCGGCTCCGAGCAGGGCGCGGGCACGTTCATCTCGGACACGCTGCCCGAGGAGACCGCCGTCGTCCTGCGTGAGGCGATCGCCCGCGCCGCCTGAGCGAGCGGCGGGTGAGAAGCGAGCGAGCAGTCGTGCCGCCCGATCCGAGCGCCGCGCCCGTGCGTGCGTTCGGCCCCGGGCGCGTCAACCTGATCGGCGAGCACACCGACTACAACGGCGGCCTCGCGCTGCCGTTCGCGATCTCGCGCGGGATCGTCGTCGACGCCGCCGCATGCGACGAACTCGTGGTGCGCGCACACGCCATCGACCTCGACGAGGAGTACGCGTTTGCGGTCTCGCAACGCGCGCGCGTACCCGGCTGGCGAGGCTTCGTGCTCGGTATGGTCGCCGAGCTCGGCGCCCTCGGCGTATCCGTCGGCGGCGCAAGCTTGGAGATCGGCGGCGATCTGCCACGCGGCGCCGGACTCTCCTCCTCGGCCGCGCTCGAGGTCGCGCTGTGCCTGGCGCTGCTCGCGATCTCAGGCGTCGAGGCGGATGAGTTCGGCTGGCTCGAGCTCGCGCGCGTGTGCGCGCGCGTCGAGAACGAGTGGGTCGGCGCCCAGACCGGGCTGCTCGACCAGATCGCTTCGCTGCGCGGTCAGGCCGACTCGGCGCTGCTGATCGACTTCGCCACGCTCGGGGTCTCCCCCGTGCCGCTGCGACTGGACGGCTGGCGCCTGGTCGTGCTCGACTCCGGACAGTCGCACGAGCACGCCGGCGGCGGCTACAACGAGCGTCGCGCCGAGTGCGCGCGCGCGTGCGAGCTGCTCGGGGTCTCGACGTTGACCGAAGCCGACGCGAGCGCGGTCGAGCGCCTGCCCGATCCGCTGCGCCGCCGCGCCCGCCACGTGCTCGGCGAGAACCGTCGGGTGCTCGCCGCCGTGGCGGCGCTGCGCGAAGGGGACATGCCCACACTCGGCGCGCTGCTCGACGCCAGCCACGCGAGCCTGCGCGACTACTACGAGATCTCCACTCCCGCCGTCGAGGCGACCGTCGCCCGCCTGCGCGACGCCGGCGCCGCCGGCGCGCGGATCATGGGCGGCGGCTTCGGCGGCTACGTGCTCGGCCTGTTCGCGCGCGGCGCGCACCCGCCCGAGGATGCACTGGACGTGCATCCCGGCGGGGGCGCGCGGCTGCTCTAGTCCGCCGGCCCGCTCCGCGTACGCGAGAGGCCCCGCAACGAGGCGGGACCCCTCGCGCCCCCCACGCGGGCGCCTGCGGCCTCAGACCGCGAACGCCGCGCCGTTGTTGATCGCGTCGAACGCATCCTTGGCGAGCACCTGGGTGGCCTTGAGCTGCCCGTACCAGCTTGCGCCACCGTCGCCGAGCAGATCCGATGTGTTCTGGTAGCTCAGCATGCCCAGCACGGTCATGCTCGTCGCACCGCCGAAGGCGGAGCTGACGTTCTCGTACGAGCCGGAGCAGCTCGCCCCGCCGGAGCCGTCGATCATCGCGCAGATCTGCGTCAGATCGACCGTGACCGACCCGATCGGCGCCTGTTTGGAGCCGAGGCCGTTGAACGCACCGATCTTGTTGCCGCCCAACGCCGGGTCGCTGAAGTAGACGTCGAGCGCCGTCGCCAGCATCTGCGCCTTGAGCATCGCGTTGCACGTCTTCGCCGTGCTCGTGCAGCTCGCCGCCTTGATCACGTTGTAGACGTAGGTGGCGACTTGGGAGCACGTCGAAGCGGCCGGCAGATCCGAGAACGGGTGGAACTGCCGCAGCCACGTCGCCGACGGACAGGTGCCGGATTTCGCCTGGCCGCCGATGATCCCCTGGCCGTTCTTGTTCTGCCAGAAGCCCATCGTCAGCGCACCGGTGTTGGCCGGCGTGCGGCAGACCTTCACCGTGACCGACGAGCTTTCCGTGTCATCGGCGTCGTTGTCTTTGTCGGCGACCGTGAAGCTCGCCGTGTTTTCGAGTTTCAGGCAGTCGTGCGGCACTTTGACGACGTAGGAGTATTTGTACGTCTGCGAGCTCGAGATCGTCCCCGACGGCAGCGCCCCTTCGAGCGTCGCCGAGCCCGACGGCAGCGGTGTCACCGTGTACAGGTCGGCAAGCGAGACGCTGTCGTGCACCACGCTCGTCGGCGTCTTGAACTGGAACGGGACTTTGAAGCTTTCGCTGCCCGTCGCCGAGTGCACGCTTTCCGGGTCCCATTCGACGGTCGCCGTGTTCGTGTAGTTCTGGTCGTACGCCGGCTTGCTCGAGAACGTGCACACGTACGGGAGTTCGAGCGCTTCTTCCGCGGCCAGGCTGCCGACCGCGTAGGGCGAGCCGCCCGAGCCGTTGATGTCACACGATCCGGCTTCGTTGCTCGACGGGTCGGTGACGACGTCCGACACCGACACGCCCGTCGCCGTTTCGGCTTCGCTCGCGTTCAGGATCGAGATCGTGCCGCTCACTTCCCAGCCGCCGTCGGTGCCTTCGTCCTTCGTCACCGTGACCGTGTAGTTGAGCGTCTTTTCGGAATGGGTCGTCTGGCAGCCGTTCGGGTAGACCACCGTCACCCGGCAGGCGTCGACGCTCTTTTCGATCTTCCAGTTGAACTCGCGCGTGAACGCCGGGTTCGCGTCCTTGACGACGTTCAAACCGGGGCAGGTGCTCGTGTCCGTGCATCCTTCCTGCCCGCCCCCGGAGGCCTTGACCTTGAATGCGTCGAACTTGCACGGCGCCGCGCTGGTCGCGCCGACCGGGCAGATCGCGAGGATGTAGACGCCGCCCGGGTTGGGCGTGTCGTCGTACGGGAACGCGGCGATGATCTCGTTGCCGTTTTCCGCGGTGCCCGTCGCGTGCGTGCCGCCGTAGGCTGAGATTGCCCCGGCGTTGACCGTGAACGTGCGATTGCTCACGGGGTCGCCGCCACCGGCGCCGCCGTCACTGCACCCGCTCCCGCCGGTGCCGGCCGTCGTGTCGCTGAGGTTCCCGTCCGCACCGTCGATGAAGCCGCCGTTCTGACAGCCGGGCGCAAGCACCGCGAAGAAGTATTCGCCGTTGGCGAGCCCATTGCCGCCGGTCGGCCCGCCGTTCAGGTAGACGTCTTGCTTGCTCGCGTACGTGTTGCAATTGACTTCGCTTCCGTGCACGCAGCCACCCGTGAAGCCACCGTCTTCGATGGCGGGGTCGAACGTGGTGTAGGCGGCGTTGCCCGCCGCGAGCGCTCCCGTTGGCGCGATCGCCGCGAGCGCTAGCAGGAGCGCGAGCATCGCGATCGTGACGCCGACTCGAGCGGTCAGGCGCGTGAGGTGACGCATCATCAGCTTCCTCCATCCCTAGAAGATCGGCCCCCCCTCGGCTCAGACAAACGCCGGTCTACGCGGGGCCGCACAGCGCAGCCGTACGTTCGGTTGGGACGATCCTGAGCTTCCGGACCGAGTGCGCCCATTGGACCTTGGTCTAACCAAACCGGACCTTCGTCTAGTTTGGACCAGCCACATGTGCAGCGTCTTTTGCGCGATCGCCGCAGGCGCGTGCGCCGCGGAGAACCAGACCTTGGTCGAGGTTCCCCCAGCTCGACGTGCAGCGCCTCCCGGGAGCGCTGCGAGCGGGTGATCCAGGGGTCGGCCGCACGGCCGGTCGAGGAGCGCTCACAGCCGCGCGGCGACGAGCGCGCAGGCCGTCACGACGACGCCGAGCGACAGCGCGGCGAGCGCGCCGTCGAGCGGCTCCAGCAAGCGCTCCACCGAGAGCTCCTCGCTGCTGCCGTCGCTGAGCGTGCGCACACCCGTGACAGAGCTGGTCCGTCGCCGCAGCGCGCGCGCCGGCGAGCTGAGGCGACGCTGGGCCACGCTGAGAGCTGTGCAGCCGAGCACGATCAGCACGCACGGAACGTCGATCCGAAGCGACTCGACGAAGTAACCCGTGAACGCCGGGAAGCCTCCCCAGCCGAGCGCGAACCAGACGTCGCCGTGCAGGCGCCCGCCGGCGAGCTCGAGGTTGTAGGCCGGCAGGAACAGCCCGCCGAGCACTACCAGCGGGACGAGCAGCGGCGACACGACGACCGCCCCGGCAACGCCGATCGCGAGCGCACCCAGCAGGCTCGTGCTCGCAAGCGCGACCAGCGCGCCGTCTCCGAGGCCGGTGCGGAGCGGGCGATCGTGCAGCTCGTCGAGCGCGTGCGCGGCGACGCCGACCGCGAGCGCGAACGCCGCCAACCCCCACAGCAGACGGTTGACGTACATGTGCGGTGCGATGGCGGCGCCGAACGCGAAGTAGCTCAGGTGCCAGGCTGTGTAGGGCGGGTGCAGCAGGGTCAGCAACTCGCCCGCGCGCCCCCGGCCGAGCGCGTAGAAGGCAGGGCGCTCAGGCGCCGCGCGCATCGCCCGTGCCAGCTGCCTTCTCGGCCGAGATGACGACGCCGCCGCCCAAGCTCATGCGGCGCACGCGGACCTCGCTCAGCCCGGCCTCGCGCCAGTAGCCGACGATGCGCTCGAGCGGATGGCGCGCGTAGAAGCCGCGGATGCTCGGTCCGAGGAAGCGCCCGACCTCGGCCCACTCGCGCGAGGCAAGGCGCCCGAGCAGGGGCAGGCCGACGGTCGTGTAGAACCTCCACGCCGCGCGCGCCGGCGGCCACGGAGGCACGCCGAACTCGAGCGAGGAGATGCGCCCGCCGGGGCTGAGCACACGCGCGAGCTCGCGCATCGTCGCGGCGGGATCGTCCACGTAGCGCAGCAGGTAGGTGAACGTGAGCGCGTCGAAGCTCGCGTCCGCGAACGGCAGCGCCTCGGCCTCGCCCTCGACCAGTGCGACGCGCCGGCCGAGCTCCGATCGATCGCCGTCGAAGCGCGCGCGCGCGGCCGAGAGCATCTCGGGGCTCTGGTCGAGCCCGACGACCGTGCAGTCATCGCAGCGCGCGAGCAGCTCGGCCGCGACCATGCCGGTGCCGGTCGCCACGTCGAGCACACGCGCTCCGGGCGCCGGCGCGAGCGCTTGCACGAGCGCGCGCCGCCAGCGCGGGTCCTGGCCGAAGCTGAGCGCTGCAGAGAGGAGGTCGTAGCGGCGCGGCAGTCCCCGGAACAGCTCGAGCGCCTGGCGCTTTCGCGTGTCCGATGCCGGCGCGCCCGCCGTCGGCCTGCCCGCAGCCGGCGCGTCCGCCACCGGCGTGCCCCCCGCCGGCCCGCTCGCAGCCGGCACACCCGAAGCCGGCGTGCCCCGCGCGCCCGCGCCTCCAGAGGGGATGCTGCTCATGCGCTCACCGATCTGAAAGGCTAACCGCCGCCCCTCTCGGGGAGTCCCCCCGGGCGTCGATCGATTCGAGGTTCTCATCGCCAGAAGGTCGAAAAGCCGTTCCAGCGCGCTCGGCGTCGCGCTCATCACCGGAGCCTCGAGCGGCATCGGCGAGGCCACCGCCCGCCGCCTGGCCCGCGAGCCCGGCAGCCGAGTCGTCCTCGTCGGACGCCGCGAGGAGCGGCTGCAAGCGCTCGCCGGCGAGCTCGGCGAGGAGCGCGTCGGATACGTGGCGGCCGACCTGGTCGAGGCCGACGCGCCTGAGCGCGTGCACCAGCACGTGCTCGAGCGCCACGGGCGGCTCGACCTGCTCGTCAACAACGCCGGCGCGTCCTGGCGCGGGCGCTTCGCCGAGGGCGGCTGGGAGAACGTGCGGCGCACGATGGAGATCAACTTCGATGCGCAGGTACGCCTGACCGAGGCGCTGCTGCCGCTGCTGCGCGAGTCGGCTCCGAGCGCGATCGTCAACGTCTCCTCGACGGCCGGGCGCGTCGCCCGCGCCGGTGCCGGCGCCTACAGCGCCTCCAAGTTCGCGCTCGCCGGCTGGTCGGATGCGCTCTGGGCAGAGGAGCGCCCGCACGGCGTGCACGTCGGGCTGGTGCTTCCCGGGTTCATCGCGACCGAGGGATTCCCGCAGTCGGAGCTGATCGAAAAGCCGTGGACGCGCTGGATCGTCTCGACGCCAGAGCGCGCCGCCGAGGCGATCTACCAGGTGGGGGTCGAGCGCCGTGCGGAGCGCTACGTGCCGCGCCCGTACGGGATCGCAGCGGCGCTGCGCGTGCTCGCGCCCGCGCTCGTGCGACGCGCGCTCGGCGGCGGCGCGGCGGCCGCGATGACGACCACGACCGGTCCCGACCTGGCCGAGCGCCGCAACGGAGCCGCGCCCGGGCATTGAGGCCCTCATCACACGTCCGCCGAGACGCCGGCTCGAGCGCCGACCGTGGAGTAGGGTGCCCGCCATGACAGGGGCCAATCCGAGGTGAGGAGGCGGCGATGATCATCACCACCATGAACGACCTTCCCGGCTATGAGATCGACGAGGTCCTCGGCGAGGTCTTCGGCCTGACCGTCCGTGCGCGCAACATCGGCGCGCAGTTCGGCGCCTCGCTGAAGTCGCTCGTGGGCGGCGAGCTCAAGGGCATGACGAAGATGCTCGCCGAAGGGCGCATGCACGCCCAGGAGCGGCTCGAGGAGGAGGCCGCGTCGAAGGGCGCCGACGCGGTGATCGCATTCCGCTTCGACACCTCGGAGCTGGGCACGACCTGGACCGAGATCTGCGCCTACGGAACGGCCGTGCGCGCGCACAGGCTCACGTAGCGCGGGCCAGCGGCAGGCAGGCGGCGGCGCTCGCGCGCGAGGCGAGCGTCAGCGCGGCTCGCCCGGCGAGGTTCCTGAGCGCGACAGCCGCTCTGACACAATCAGCGGGAATGCCCCGGACGCTCCTCTCGCTCCTGCTCGTCCTCGGCGCCGTCTCACTCGCGTCGTGCGGCAAGGGGGGAGGGACGACGGTGACGATCTCCTCGCCAGGGGCGCGGACGGGGGGCTCGGGCGAAGCCGGTGGATCGAAGGGTAACCGGTCGACCCCGCCCGGCGGCGGCAACTCGCCCTCGCGCGAGCGCGCGCTCGCCTTCGCGCGGGCCGTCAACCTCACGGCCGACGACGTGCCCGGCTTCACCGCGAGCGCCAAACACAGCAGCAGCTCGGCTCGCGAAAAACGCCTGGAACGCGAGATGGTCCGTTGCGCGGGGACGGCCGGGCTCGGCACGGCCGAAGCCCGCGCGGCCGGCGGACACAAGGCGCTCGCCGACCAGGACTCCAAGGAGTTCGAGCTCAAGCACGGGATCATCGACTTCAGCGTGAGCTCGCAGGTCTCGGTGCAGGCGAGCGCGGCCGAAGCGCGCAAGGGCCTGACGGCGATCCGCAGCGCGCACGTGCGCAACTGCTTCTCGCGCTACCTGCAGCTGATCTTCGAGGGGCAGCGGGTGAAGGGGGCGAAGACCGGCCCGGTCTCGATCCAGGCGGGAATCCCACCCGCTCCCGGCACTTCGGGGGGCTTCGGCTGGCGCATCACCGCGAGCTTCATCGTTCGGGGCATCAAAGTGCCGATCTACCTCGACTTCCTCGGCTTCGTCAAGGGCCCGGCCGAGGTGACGCTGCTGAGCTCGGGGTTGATCCGTCCGTTCCCGGCCGAAGTGCAGCAGCATCTGTTCGCACTCCTGCTCGCGCGGGCACGGGAGCACGCGCTGTGAGCGAGTCCGACCGATCCACGTGGGATGCCGTCGACCGCTACGTCGGCGAGCGACTGCTCGGCCAGGATCCCGTGGCCGAGGAGGCGCTTCGGGCAAGCGCCGAGGGGGGCCTGCCGCCGATCGCGGTCTCCCCGCCGCAGGGAAAGCTGCTGCACCTGCTCGCGCGCTCGATCGACGCACGCTCGGTGCTGGAGATCGGCACGCTCGGCGGCTACAGCACGATCTGGCTGGCGCGCGCGCTGCCACCGGGTGGCCGCCTGGTCACACTGGAGGCCGACGCGCATTACGCCGAGGTCGCCACCGCCAACATCGCCCGCGCCGGCTTAGCCGACGCCGTCGAGGTTCGCGTCGGTCCCGCGCTCGAGACGCTGCCCGTGCTCGCCGCCGAGGAACCGCCGCCGTTCGATCTCGTCTTCATCGACGCCGACAAGCGCCACACGCCCGACTACTTCCAGTTGGCGCTGGGACTGACGCATCCGGGCAGCCTGATCATCGCCGACAACGTCGTCCGCGACGGCGCGATCGTGGATCCGCAGCGGGGCGACGAGGCGGGGCTCGCCGCGCGGCGCCTGCACGACATGCTCCACGATCACCGAGCCGCGAGCGGACGGCGGGTCAGCGCAACGACGATCCAGACGGTCGGACCGAAGGGCCACGACGGCTTCACGCTGATGCTCGTCGAAGAGGGCTAGCGCCGGTAGGGCTAGCGCGAGAGCTCTCGCACGAAGCGCTCGCGGTCGGGCTGGCGGCGGTAGCCGGCGGCGGCCCAGAACTCGCGCGCGCCCGCGTCCTCGTCGGCGACGATCGCGGTGAACCGTTCCGCCTGGTGCGCGCGCAGCCGACGCTCTCCCTCGCGCACGAGCGCCGTGCCGAGCCCCTCGCGGCGATGCTCCGGGTGGACGGCGAGCCGATAGAAGCTGCCGCGCCAGCCGTCCCACACGGCGATCAGCGAGCCGACGAGCCGGCGCTCGCGCGCTGCGGCGCCGGCTGCCGCGGCACCCTGCGACGCGGCCGCCTCGGCCGCCGGCGCCTCCGCGAGCAGCAACGCCTCGGCGTCGCTGCTCAGCAGCCGCCCGAGCCCCTCGCGATGAGAGCCCACGGCGGGGTGGGCGCCGGCCGCATGCCACAGCTCCAGCACAGCCGCGATGTCCTTGCAGGTGGCGCTGCGGATCGTCCAGTCGGGCACCGACCCACGAATATCACGGTGCGCTGGCCCGACTAGGCGGCGAGGCGCTCGAGCACCTCGTCCGAGTCGGTGCCGTGAGCCCGCAGAGCGCGCTCGAACACCGGGCCGTACACCTGCAGCAGAGCCATCAGAAGGTCCGTGGTGGCGACGCCGGCGGACCCGCGAGAGGCGGCGATTCGCCCGGCGCTCTCGCCGACGAGCGCGATCACGTCGCGGCGCTCGCCCCCGCTGCCGCCGCCGTGAGCGCGCTCGCTGTCGGCGCCGGACGCTCGATTCGCGCGGCTGCCTTCGTCATCGTCGATCGCGTCCTCGCTGACGCCCAGCGACTGCAGCACGCCGCCCACGTCGCCGTGGAGGCGCAGCACGCGCAGCCAGCGCTCGACCTCCTCCTCGGGCGTGCGCGCGAATGGGATCGCTGTGGCGGCGATACCGAGCACCATGGCGGCGTCCGGCGCGAGTGTGGGCTGGTTGCTCATCGTGATCTTTCCCTCCCTTTCAGACTCCCGCGCCGGCAAGTGCGGCGGCGCGGATTACGTTGTTCTCTACGAGCGAGACGATCGGCCGACCGTCGGCGCCCGGCACGAGCTCGAGCATCACCGTGTCCGCCCGCTCGAGCCGCCTGCGGGCGGCCTCGACGAGCACTTCGGCTTCCCCGCCTCCCACGCCGCAGTCGAGCAGGAAGCGCTCGACCCGCCCACCGGCCACGAGCTCGCGGTCGAGCTCGAGCTGCTCGAGCGCGATCGTGGGAGCGCCCGCGCCGTCCTGCACCCGCAGCAGGCAGGCCGCCATGTCGTCCGGGCGCGCGTCGGACTGCTCGGCGACGCGGTCGAGCAGTGCGGAGGCATCGGCGTCGCGCTGCAGCCCCGCCAGCGCGGCCGCAAGGCGCTCGGCGCCGTACAGCTCGCCGGCGACGCGCGCCTCGGTGACACCGTCGGTGTGGAAGCACAGTCGGGCGGGGCCGGGCACGGAGACGACGGTCTGGCGGGCGCCCGTGGGCAGTCCCGCGCCGATCGGGGGAGACGAGCACGAGGTCACCGTGGAGAGCGCGGCGGGGGTCGCGGCTCGATCGCGCGAGCCGTGACTCGCCGCGGCCGCGGCCTCGCCGAGGACGACGGGGGGCGGATGCCCGGCGCTCGCATACGTCAGCTTGCGCTCGCGCGGGTTGTAAGTGGCGACCACGACCGTGGCGAAGGAGCCGGCGAGCTGGCGATCGAGCACGCTTCCGGCCGTCCGCAGAGACTTGCGCGGGGAGAGGCCGGCCTCGAGATAGGCCCGTACGGTGAAGCGCAGCAGCGCCGTGTGCGGCAGCGCCTCGCGCCCGTGCCCGGAGACGTCGCCGACGATCACGGCGATCTCGCCATCCTCGAGCGCGAACACGTCGTAGAAGTCGCCGCCCGCGCCGGGGCCGTCTGCCGGGCGGTAGGCGGCGGACGTCGTCACCGGGCCGAGCCGGGCCGGCGGCACGGGCAGCAGCGCCGCCTGCAGCAGGCCGACGTCCGCGAGCAGCTGTCCGCGCTGGCGCACCAGCCGTCGCGTGCGCACGCCGCTGATCAGCGAACGTGCACCGAGCAGCAGGGCGAGCACGGTCAGCGCACCGATCAGGATCCATACCGGTGTCGGCACGACGCCGACGATCCGTGTGAAGGTCTTCACGATCGCCGGCTGTGACGAGCGCCGAGCAGCGTGCTTGGCGGGCGCGTGCACGGCGCGCGCGGCCGGGGCGGGGCTCGTCTGCACCGGCACGGCGGACGCGCCCTGAGTCAGGGCGGCGCCGCTCGCGGCCACCGCCCCGTGCCGGCGCTTTCCGTGCCGGCGGGTGCGGTCAGCGGCGACGCCGGCGCGCCCGGCGCTCGCGGCGGGTGTGGTCGAGGCGGCAGGCGTGGTCGAGACGGCCGGCGTCGGGGTGGCGGCCGCACCCGAGCCTGTGGCGGGCAGCGGGGGGGCGACGCCTGCAGCGTTCGCTTCGGTGCCGCTGCCGGCGGACGCCAGTTCCCCCTTGACCTTCAGGCTTGCGCTGCGGGCGCCGCTCGAGCCTTCTTCTTCCGGCGACGGGGTGCCCGATTTCTTCCCTTTTTCTTTCTTGCCTTTCTGACCGCCTCCGGCGCCTTTGCCTTTCTGTTTGCGGGCGAGCGCGGCGGCCTGCTGGGCTGCAGAGCCGTCGCTCGCGGGGGCGGCGGCGGAGCCGGCCGGCGAGCCCTGCGAGCTCGCTGCGCGCGTCGCGCGCCGTTCCTCGCGCCGCTGCGCGCGCGCCGCTGCCGACGGACGCTCGCCTTTGCGCGAGGGATCTGTGGCTGCGCCCTGCGTGGAGGGCGCGGCGGGCGGCGGACCGGGCTGGCCGCGGCGACCGCGCGGAGCGATGGGCGGAGCCGGCGATGCGGCGACGGGCGCAGCCGGCGCAAGGCGCGACGGTGCGGCTTCGGCCTTGGCCGCCGCGCGTTCGGCGCGGCGAGTGACGGCGGCCGAAGTCTCGCCGCCGCTCGTCACGGCCTGTGCCGCAGCGCCGCCTTTTGCGGCCGAGGCGGTGGGCAGCCCCTGCAGAGCGAAGACCCCGCCGGCCACGATCGCCACGGCGAGCGCGTTTCGCGCCTGCCTGCCCGCGTCGCCGGCCATCAGCGGCCCCCGCCTCTCATCCAGTCCGCATCGTCTGGCCGCGAACGTGGCCGAGCGCCTCGTCGAGCGTCGGGAAGATCGCGAAGGTGCCGTCCATCCCGGACAGCTCGAAGATCTTCAGCACGTTGGCGTTCGTGCACACGACCGCCATGCGCGCGCCGACACTGAGGCTGCGATTGACCCCGACGAGCACGCTGAGCGCCGTCGAGTCCATGAAGCGAACGAGCGTGAGATCGACCACGAGCTGCGTCTTGCCGGCATCGATCGAGTCGACGAGCGCCCACTTCAGAGAGGGGGCGCGCTCGAGGTCGAGCTCACCTTCCAGCGCGACCACGCTCGTGCGCTCGTCGGGCTCACTCTGGATGATCCCGAACGCTCCGGTGAAGCCCTCGGTGCCACTCGTGTCTGTGCTGCCAAGCATGTCGCTCCTCGCTTTGGACGGTCCTCACAGGAAGCTTCGGACGCGGCCGGGCTCGGCCCTTACCACCAAACGAGCGGATCAAACGTCTGTCCACTTTTCCCGCCGAGAACCGCGCAATTTGCGGACGTCGCCGAAGCGACCCCGGCGCTGCGAGACTGGAGTCGTGGCGGACGAGCTTCCCGAGCTGATCGTCGGCGACGCGGTGGCGTGGCGCGCATGGCTGGCCGAGCATCACGCCGCCCGGCCCGGCGTCTGGCTGGTGCTGGCGAAGAAGGGAACGACCGCACCGACGAGCCTGAGCTACGAGCAGGCGCTCGAGGAGGCCCTGTGCCACGGCTGGATCGACGGCCAGGTGAGGCGACGCGACGAGGCGACGTTCCGACAGCGCTTCACGCCGAGACGAGTGCGCAGCGCCTGGTCGAAGCGCAACGTGGGCATTGCCGAGCGGCTGATCGCGAGTCAGCGCATGCACCCGGCGGGACTTCGGGCGATCGAGGCGGCGAAGGGCGACGGCCGCTGGCAGGCCGCCTACGCGGGCCCGGCGACGATCGCGCTGCCGGCCGACCTGGAGGCCGCTCTCGCGGCCGAGCCGCGGGCCCGGGCGATGTTCGAGATCCTCACCAGCCAGAACCGCTACTCGGTGCTGCTGCGGATCGACAGCGCCAAGCGCAGCGACACGCGCGCGCGGCGGATCGAGCGGTTCGTGGCGATGCTCGCGCGCGGCGAGACGATCCACCCGCAGAAGCGCAAGCTCACGAGCTGAGCCGCAGCCCCATCCACACGTGCGCGATCCCGGCCTCCTCGAACTGCTCTGATTCGACGGCGAAGCCGGCCTGTTCATAGAGCGCTACGGCGGCCACCTGCGCGGCCAGGCGCACCCGCTGAAAGCCCTGCTCACGGGCGCGGGCGAGCGCGATCTCGAGCATCCGCAGGGCGATCCCGCGTCGCCGCCGATCGGCGGCGACGGCGACGCGACCGATCTTCGCTTCATCGCCGAAGGACAGCAGCCTGAGCGTGCCGACCACGCGCCGTCCGTCGGCATCGAGCGCGACCAGATGCTGCGCGTCGCGGTCGAGCCCATCGAGCTCCTCCTCAACCGGGACGTTCTGCTCTCCGTAGAAGACGGCTTCGCGCAGGGCGAAGGCGCCGTTCACGTCCTCGGCGTCCCGCGCCCAGCAGATCGCGACCTGCTCGTCGGCCATGCACGCCAACATAGCCACGCCGAGTTGGCCGAGCACGAACTGCGCCCGCTCGCGCCTATTCTCGATAACCGACGACGTCGAGCAACCAGCGCGAGAACAGAGTGCGCGCGAGTGCGACGGTGTCACGCTCGGCGGCGTCCACGTCGGCGAGCAGCTTCGCGGGAGCATCGGCGCCGTGCGCCTGCTGGAGCTCCTGCACGAACGCCGGCTCGCGCATCCACTCGCCGGCCAGCCTTGAGTCCACCTCCAGATGGAACTGCAGCGCGTAGGCCCGCCCGAACACGAACGCCTGTTGCTCATAGGTGCGCGAGCGCGCGAGCTGTGTCGCACCCGGCGGCAGCTCATACGTTTCGCCGTGCCACTGAAGCGTCTGAAAGCTCGCGGGGGCGCCGGCGAAGACGGGGTCCCACGCTGCGGCGGCGGTCAGCTCGACCGGCAGCACGCCCAGCTCGTCCTGCTCGCCGCGCCACACGCGCGCGCCGACGCTCGCGGCGAGCAGCTGCGCACCGAGGCAGACGCCCCAATAGGGCACGCCTGCGGCGACCGCCTCGGCGATCAGTCGCTTCTCGCCGACGAGCCAGGGGTGCGGGCCATCGTCGTTGACACTGATCGCGCCGCCCATCGCAAGGATGCCGGCAAACGCGCGCCAGTCGGGCAACCGCTCGTGCTCGTCGAGCAGGACGCGGAGGAAGGGGATGCCTCGCCCGAGCAGCTCGTCCTCGTAGACCCCCGGCGGCTCGCAGCCGGCGTGCTGCAGTACGAGGATCGGCCGGTGCTCGGGGCTGTCGCTCATTGCGCGGCAGTCTAGGCGCGCGCCGGCTACTCGGAGGCGAGCGCGGACAGCTTCTTGACGGTCGTCCAGTTACGCGCCGTGGCGAGCACGCCGAGGTCCTGCCTGCTCAGCTGCGCGGCCATCTTGGAGCGCCCCACGCCGTGCGGGAACCACGCGTAGATCTCGCGCCCGTGGGCGATCAGGCGCTCACCCTCGACCGCGCGCTCGACGATCTTGGCGAGCGCCGCCTCGGCCGGCTTCTCGGCGCAGAACGTGACCTGGTAGAGCTTCTCCTGCCGGGCCACGTCGCCGAACGGGTCGCGCGCGAGGACCTTGGCGAGCTCGGCCCGCGAGCGCACCACGACGGCGATGTCCAGGCCGAACTCCTCGGCGATCACGCCCTCGACGGCATGCGCGAGCGCGTCGGGCTTGGCGGCGCTCCCGAGCACGACGTTGCCGCTCTGCACGTACGTGGTCACGTCGTCCATCCCGGCTGCTTCGAGCGCGTCGCGCAGCGCCGGCATCGCCAGCCTGTTGCGGGTGCCCACGTTGACGCCGCGCAGGAGCACGATCTGCTTCACGCGGCGCAAGCTTAGTGCGCCGCCGCCGGCGGCGGGCGCGGTGTTGGGCGGGGGCGCGGCCGTCCCCGGCCCTGCCGTCCGCTCAGCCTTTGGGGAAGCGCGTTTTCACTTTGACGAGGGCCGGATAGGAGAGGTTGCCGGCGTCGTCGACGCCGCGCAATCCGATGAACCCCGAGCTCGCGGAGACGGCGGCGCACTGTTCGGTGCCGGCCGGCGCGGGCGTCGGCGCGCCCGGCAGCGAGGCGCCTTCGGCGAACTTCGCCGGCGTCGGTTTGGTCGCAAACGAGCGTAGTTCGTAGCTGGAGGCGGTACCGACGTCCCAGTCGTCGCCGGGCGCCGTCCAGCACACCTTGCCGGCTTCGGTGTAGTGCAGCGCGCCGGGCAGCTCGGGCGGGCGCGTGTCGTCTCCGTAGCGACCGGTGTTCCGGTCGTTCTGATGCCAGTGCCAGGCGTCGTCGTTGGCGCTCGCGAGCCCGGGTGTCTGGAATGCGTGCAGCCAGCCCTCGCGCAGGCCGACGACGACGGTGTTGGTGCCGTTGCCGAGCAGATCGCCGACGGCGGGGGTGAACAGCGCCCAGCCGCCCGTCCACTTGGGCCAGCCGGCGAGCGGCTGGCCGGTGGTGCCGTCCCACGCCTGCAGTGCGCCCGAGTCGCCGCCGAGCACGATGTCCGGTTTGCCCGAGCCCGATACATCGGCGAGCGCGGGTGCGGAAAGGAACGGCAGGCCCTGGACGGGCTGCGTGTACTGCGGCAGGTTGGCGCCCGTTTCGGGGTTCCAGGCCTCGACGGCCGAGCGAACGCGCACGCCGAGGCCGGGCGTCTCGACGATCCCGGTGATGACGTCGGTGCTGGCCGAGCCGGCCTGCACGGCGGTCAACGTCCCGGCCGGGCCGAGCTCGCCGAGCGAGGCGGTCGTCGTGAAGTGCACGAGCGCCGAGGCCGGGTTCACCACCGGGTTGGCGCTGTCGGGCGGAATCGTGGCGGGGGTCTCCGGCTGCAGCGAGCCGTCGCGCAGGTCGACCGTCTGCGAAAGGAACAGGCCGGGGTTGGCGACGAGCTTGGGCCCGGTCGCGCCCTCGTAGGCCTCCGGCGTCTGCACGCCCTCGGTGATGAAGTCCTGCGCCGTGCCGTAGCCCTGCTCGGCGGCGGGCAGCGCGAGCGGGAAGTTCGGCAGGCGCGCGCCGCCGGAGTGCCCGTTGCCCTGCGAGGAGTACGCCTCGATGAAGCCGTACACGGGCGCGCCGGAGGCACCTTCGGCCTGACCGAACTCGGTGTCCTGCATCGCCACGACCACGTCCGGGTGCCCGTCGCCGTCGACGTCCACGAGCGTCGGCGTGGTGGCGACCTTGTAGTCGCGCGCGTACTGGCATTTGGCCGCTTCGGCCGCGCAGGCTCCCGGTTTGGGCAGGGGGTTGGGCGGATCGGTCGAGACGGGCCAGCCCGGGACGGGGGCGCCGGACGGCTGCCAGGCATAGACGTGACCGTCCCAGCCCCCGATCACGATGTCGAGCCGGCCGTCGCCCTGCAGGTCGCCGAGCGCCGCGCCGCCGACGTTGCCGGTCGAGGGATGGCGCACGTAGTCGGCCTCTTCGGGCGGCACCGACATGCGCTGGTAGGCGCGATCGGTTTCGACGGGGAAGCCTTTGAGCAGTTTGCCCTTGCCGTTCCACGCATACACGCGCCCGTCCTCTCCGGCTGCCACGACATCGAGTTCGCCGTCTCCGAAGAGGTCGCCGACGGCGAGCGGCGCGATGATCGGTTCGTGCGGTTGCGGGATCGCGCCGGACGTCCAGGCGGGGTCGCCGAGGTAGTTGTACTTGTACTTCGGATCTACGCCGCGGGCGAGCTTGGTGCTCACCGGCCAGCCGGGCGCTTCGGTGCCGTCCGGACGCAGCGCGTGCACGGTGCCGTCGGAGCCGGCCACGACCACGTCTAGGCCGCCGCGCCCCTCGATGTCGGCCATCGTCGGCGAGGACTCGATCGAGGTGCCGAGGTTCTTGTGCAGCGCCGCCACTTCGCTCGGGTCGTGGCGCAGCTGGAACACGCGCCGATCCTCCCCGGTCCGCCCGGAGGCGTCTTTGACGACGACGCGCACGGTCACGTCGTAGCGCTCGATCGAGAGCCGGTCGCCGGTCGGCGCTTCGTAGCTGCCCGCCCAGAAGCTTTCGGGGATTTCATCCAGATTGATCGACCCGTTGGCGGCCTGCGGCGAGGAGCCCGAGCCGGAGGCGAACGTGTGGAAGTCCTCGTCGGCCGGCTCAGGTCCGGTCGCGTACTGCAGTTCCCAGCTGTAGGAGGAGGAGCGCCTGGCGGCGACGTCGGCGCTGACCGGCACGGTCGACTGCTGCGTCGGGTCCACCTCGTCGTACCATTCCGGCGCGGTGATGTCGGCCGTCGGCGGGATCTCGCCTTCGTGCACGGCCTTCATCGCCTTGTACACGTTCGGGCGCCCATAGCCGTACTGGAGGTTCCACTCGGCGTTCGCAAGACCCGGGAAGCAGGTCGGGCAGGGAGTCGATTCGATCGGGCTCGAGGCCGCGCGCGTGACCTGGAAGATCTCGTTTGCGTCGAGCGGCTCTGAGATCTGTTTCTCGCGGGCCGCGTCCTGTCCGGCGGATGAGACGAGCGCGGCGACGCCGGCCGTCGTCGGCGTGGCTGCCGAGGTCGAGCCGTCTCCGGTGGGAACGCTGAACAGCGCATGCGCCCCGTAGGAGGTCAGCGAGGCGCGCGAGCGGAAGGTCGTCGCGGTCAGGTCGTTGGGCAGCGAGGTGCCGCTGCGGTTGGACTGATCGGAGACGAGCGAGTTGCCGGGCCAGACGTGCGGGAAGCGCATGCCCTCGGTGTGATCGGCCGACTCGAAGTCGTTGGAGGCCCAGGCGATCACGACGCCGTGGTCGTAGGCGTACTGCACGGCCTTCTCCATCGACGGCGTCTGCCCGAGCGCGGCGGTGGTGGCGTCGATCACCTTTGCGCCGGAGTCGACGGCGAAGACGATTCCCTCGGCAACCCGGTCGGGGCGGTCGATCGCCTCGTCCCCGAGCTTCACCGACAGCAGACGGCAGCCGGGACACACGCCGACGCCGCCGAAGTTGTTGTTCGCTTCGCCGAGCAGCGTCTCGGACTCGCCGTTGGCGTGGTGGTAGATCGTGTTGTCGGTCTGCGGATCGTTGGTGTCGCGGTGGAAGTTCCAGCCGGAGATGTCGTTGGGATAGCCGTTTGAGTCGTTGTCGAAGCTCCCGTTCCTGGGGCACTTGACGAGCTGGTGGCTCGAGATCTGGCAACGGCCGAAGGCGATGATCAGGTCCTCGGGCGTGATCCCGCCGGCCTGCGGATTGGCGCGGCCGACGCGCGGATCTTTGGCGTAGTCCTCGACGTTGACGGTGCCGTCGCCGTTGATGTCGTACGTTTCGTGCGTCTGGCCGGAGGAGTCCTCCGGCCAGGGCAGCTCGCCGGTGTCCAGATAGGCCCGATCGCGCAGGTCGTTCGCGTCGGGAAGCTTCCAGTTGACGCCGCCCTCCATGTAGGCGACGGTGACGTCGCCCATGCCGTAGGCGGCCCAGGCGCGGTTGACGCTCATCCCGGCCGCACCTTCTGGGTCGCTCGCGAGCGGGGCGGTCTGCGGGATGCAGTCGAACAGCTGCCACTCCTCGGAGTTCCACGTGGCGGGGCCCGTCGGGTTGCGCTCGGCGCCGGCGTAGCCGGGGTCGTTGGGGCCGCTGATCGAGCTCGTGCACGTGGCGGCGCCGGCTCCCTCCGGCGCCGCCAGCGCGACCAGCAGCAGCAACACACTCATCGCCAATCCGAGACGGACCCGCAACGTCCCCAATGTGTACCCCTCCTGCTTCCCGACGCCGGTCAGACGGCCCGCCGCCGTCTAGGTGCCCCGACGTCGCGCTGGCCATACCCTGCCCGCGAGAAATCCAAACGCGAGCGATGAGTTTCGACACCGCCCGCCGTCTAACCCGTACAACTCACCAACGCGGCGACGCCCGGCAGGTGCTCGCCGAAACCCCCGGCCAGGAATGGAGCCTCCCATGAGCAACACGCAGACCCAAACGAACCTGACGCAGGTCGGCACGTGCATGATCCCGGTCTCCAACCAGGACCAGGCGATCGCCTTCTACACCGAGAAGCTCGGCCTCGAGCTGCGCGCGGATATCCCGTTCGCCGGCACCGAGCGCTGGGTCGAAGTCGCCCCCGCCGGCGCCGCGACGACGCTCGCCCTGGTCTCCCCACGCCCCGGCGAACCGACGGGCATCGAGACGCGGATCGCGCTGTCGAGCAAGGACATCGACGCCGACCACGCCGAGCTGAAAGCGCGCGGCGTCGACGTCGACGCGGAGGTGTCGCGCATGGGCGACCCGGTGCCGCCGATGTTCTGGTTCAACGACCCCGACGGCAACCGCCTGCTGATCGTCCACACGAGCTGACGAGTCACGAGCGAGCCGCTCGGTCGTTGGTTATCAAATCAATTAATTAATCGAAATCCGACCCACACGATTCGGGGAGCGCAGCCATGCTCAAGTTCAGCATCGCGATGTCACTGGACGGCTTCGTCGCCGGCCCCAACCAGAGCGAGCAGGACCCGCTCGGCGAAGGCGGGGAGCAGCTGCACGAGTGGGTGTTCGAGCTGGCGGCGTGGCGTGAGCCCCACGGGCGCGAGGGCGGCGTCGTCAACGAGAGCACGCCGATCGTCGAGGGGGCGATGACGAACGTAGGCGCGACCCTGATGGGCCGCAACATGTTCGGCGGCGGCCCCGGCCCGTGGGGGACGGATCCGTGGCAGGGCTGGTGGGGCGACGACCCGCCCTTCCACACGCCCGTGTTCGTGCTCACCCACCACGCGCGCGAGCCGCTGCAGCTACAGGGCGGCACGACGTTTCACTTCGTCACCGACGGCATCTCCTCGGCGCTCGCGCAGGCCGAGCGGGCGGCCGCCGGAAAGGACGTGGCACTCGGCGGGGGCGCCGACGTCGCCCAGCAGTACCTCGCGGCGGGACTGATCGATGAGATGCGCCTCAGCGTCGTGCCGCTGCTGCTCGGATCCGGCACGCGCCTGTTCGAGGACGGCGCCGGCGCCGGGCTCGCCCTCGAGCAGGTGCAAGCGGCGCAGGCGCCGGGCGTGACCCATCTGGTCTATCGCAAGCGCTGAGCTGCCCGGGCCGGCGAGCGTGGCGCCTGCTCACCCCTGCACGGCCACGCGCGCGGGCTCGGCGATGACCTCCTGCAGCCTGCGCACCGCGTCCAGCTGGTCCCCCGTCCAGATCATCCGCACCGCCGTCGCCGTGCCCCTGCCGTCGGCCGTGCGCAGATCGTGGCGCACGGCCTCGATCAGCCTGCCCTCGGCGGCCTCGTCGCGCACGAGCGGCGGGCTCGGCGGGCGACCGTCGCGCAGCCGGGCCGCCAGGTTGTCGTACCAGCCCTCGACGAGCGCACTCGATCTGAGCAGCTCCGCACGTGCCGCGGCGCGGTCGAGCGGCGCGGCGCCGTCCTCGCGCTGCCACAGGTCGAGCACGGCGTCTGCCGCGATCCGCAGGCCGCCGACGCCGCTGACGAGCCCGCTGATCTCGGCGAGCGGCGTGGGCTTGGACCCGCGCTCGGCCAGGTAGCCGCGGAAGGTGTCATCGAGGCGGCGCGCCGACGCAGCCGCGCGAGCGGCGTCTTCAGCCGGCTCCGAGGCAGCGGCGGCTGCGCCCGCGTCGCACCGCCGCATACCGAAGTCGACGGCGCTCGCCAGGTAGCCCGCGCTGTCGATGTAGGCCTGCGAGAGCGCCCGCCGCAACGCGGCGCCGGCGCCGCGCGGCCAGAACAGCACGCCCACGAGCAGGCTCACGCCGCAGCCGATCGCGATGTCCTCGACGCGCACCAGCCCGACCTCCCAGCCTGCGGGCTGGATGATGTTGAAGAGGAACACGAGCGTCAGCGTGAACGCCGCCTGCCCGGCTGCGAAGCCGATCGCCGCCGGCGCCACGCCCGCGAGCAGGATCGCGACGGGCAGCAACGCCCACAGCAGCGACGTGCTGTCGCCGATCAGCGTCAGCAGCAGGCCCCCGACGACAAAGCCGACGACCGTGCCGAGCATGCCGCGGATGATGTTCTGCCCCGTGCTGAGGGCATTCGAGCGCAACACCGAGAGCGCGCCGAGCACGACCCAGAAGGAGTGCTGCACGCCCGTCTCGTTGGCCACGAGCACGGCCAACCCGAGCGCGACGGCGCCGCGCACGCTGTTGTGCAGCCAAACCGAGCCGAGGTCGATGTGGGCGGCCGCGCGCTGCTGGGCAGCCGAGACGGTGCCGGCGAGCCCCTGCGGTTGGCGCCCGAGCACGCGGTCGGTCCAGCTGCGACGCTCGGCCGCGGCCGTCAGGTCGATGTTCCCGGCGATCACCGAGACGACATAGGCGAGCTCCTGCGCGCGAAAGGCCGGGTCGAGCGCGCTGATCAGCTCGCCCGCCGCCGGCTCGTCATGGCCTGCGTCGGGCGCCGAGCGCGCTGGCAGCTCGGCGATCGCGCTCGTCTCGATCGCGCGCATCGACTCCCTCAGCTCGGCGACGGCCTCGCGCAGGCTGCGCGGGTCGCCCCGCATCACCCCGAGCAGCTCGGCGCCACGTTCGAGCGCGTCGGCGGCGGCGAGCTTGACGGCGCTCGCCCGTCGGTTCACCGGCGTGCCATGTTGCGACAGAGCCGATCTGATCACGATCGCGTCGAGCCAGTTGATCTCATCGACGAGACGCACGACCGTCCGCGCGGACGTGTTCAGGCCGGTCGGGCGAAAGGGCGTCGCCAGGAACACGCGGCGCATCGCCGTCACTGCCTGCTCGGCAGCGGCGGTGGCGCGTTCGTGATGGCCGGCCAGCGACGGATCCTCGCCGCTGATCCTGAAGGCCACGTCGGCACGCAGGCGGAGCGCCAGCGCGCGGCAGGCAGCGGCTGCCGCGTCGCGCAGCGGGCCGCGCGCCGGCGTCGGCCACAGCAGAACGATCGCCAGCAGCGCCGCGCCCGAGGCCATCCCCCAGCCGGCCACGCGGTCGGGCACCGCCGCGGCGGACCCGGGCAGCGTGACGGGCAGGATGAACGCGAGCAGCAGCGAGGTCGTGGCACCGGCGAGCACCGAGCTGACGACGCCCGCGAAGAGCACGGCGAAGCCGAGCACGGTCATCGCGGCGGCCGAGAGCCAGACGCTGCGTGAGGCCAACGTGCCCAGGCAGACGAACGCGCACCCGGTCACCGACAGGGCGATCTGCGCCTCCAACCGCGCCCGCATCGGACCGCCGAAGTCGATCAGCAGCAGCATCGCGAACGAGCCGAACGCGGCGAAGGTGGCCACGGCGGGGTTCCCGATGACCTCCTTGCCGAGCGCGAACATGCCCGGCATCACGATCGCGGTGCGTCCCGCCCGTCGCAGCGCCGCGAGGTCGCGATCGCGCTGGGCCAGCCACTGGAGCGGGTGCTGCAAGATCCTCCGCCTTCTTCCTCCGCCTTCTTCAGGTGCGCGCTGCTACCCGGCGCATGCTAGTCCGCCGGCGCGAGCCGCCAACTCTCGCGCTAGCCCTGCCGGCGGGGCGCCTCGTCGGGCCAGTGCCCGTGCGCATCGAAGTACAGGCGCGCGGCCTCCTCGCGGTCACGCTCGCGGTCGCCGTCCACGCCGACGCGGAAGAGCCAGTTGACGGCGTAGACGGCGAGCGATGCGCCGACGATGCCCGCCCCGCCCTCGAGCTCGGCTTCGCTGCCGAGTGCCATCACGATCAGCCCTGCGATCACGCCCGCGGCCGGGAGCAGGTAGCGCACGGCGAAGATCAGCGGCGAGGTCACATCCTCAAGGTAGCGCCGGCAGTGCGAGCGCCGGCTCGATCGGCACCGTCGTGTCGGCGGCGAGCGGGGCCTGGTCGGGACCCGGCCTGCCCGTGCTCACGGAGGCCGCCGGAGTGCCGGATCGACGGCGCTCGACCGTCAGCAGTGCGGTGCCGTCGCGGTCGGCCAGCTCGCCGGCGCGGGCGAGCAACGATGCGACGCTCGCCGGGTCCAGGCCGCAGGCCTCCAGGAACGCGCGCACGCGCGGCTCGGCGAGCATCTGCCGATCGACTTCAAGCTCCTCGAGCTGGCTCTCCGCTGCGGGGGCATCGCCGACGGGGGCGATCACGCAGGCGACCATGTCGTCGGGCGTCTCCGAGGCCTCGCCTCGTACCTGCTCCAGCAGCGCTGGAGCGCTTATGTCGGCGCCGAGCCCGCCGGCGAGCTCGCTCAGCCGGCCACGCCCGAGCAGCTCCTCCCCCGCCCGCGCCTCGAGCAGCCCGTCGCTGAAGAAGCAGACGCGGCCTCCGGCCGGCAGCGAGAGGGTCGTCTGCCGCAGACCCGTCGGCAGGTCGCAGCAGATCGGCGCCGAGCAGCACACGGATAGAGGCTCGGGTGCGTCGAAGCCGAGCGCGATCGGCGCGGGGTGACCGGCGCATGCATAGGTCAAGCGACCGCTCGCACTGTCGTGGACGGCGACGACGACGGTCGCGAAGCGCTTCTCGCCGGGCGCCGCGAGCACGGAGCTGGCGAGCGCGAGCGCTGCGCGAGGTTCCAGGCCGGCCTGCAGGTAGGCCCGCAGGGTGTAGCGAGTGAGCGCCGCCTGCGTCAGCGCCGGCCGGCCATGGCCGACGACGTCGCCCACGACGATCGCGACCCTGCCGGACTCGAGCTCGAACAGGTCGTAGAAGTCTCCCCCCGCCGCCGGCCCGTCGGCCGGCTCGTATGCGACAGATACCGCCAGGCCGCCGAGCGGCGTTGGAATCGCAGGCACGAGCGCGGCCTGGAGGTCGTCGAGATCGCTCAGCATGCTCGCGCGCTGGCGCTCGAGCCGTCGCGCGCGGAGGGTTGCGCGCCGCGAGCGCACGGCGAACCCCACCGCGAGCGCGAGCAGCACCAGGATGATCGGCTTGCTCCAGTCCGGCACGGGGACGGGGAACGGGATCTGCCGGCCGATCGCCGTGAGCGGGTCGCTTGCGCCGTGCTCGTGGCGCGCGCCGGAGGCTCCGACGAGCGCGACAGGCGCGGATGGCGTGACTGCACTCTTCGCAGCGATGACGGTCGCGGAGCCTTTCACGCCGGCGCGCTTTGTGGCGACATGCGTGGCCGCTGTCGGGCGACCCACGCGGGAGCTGGCGGACAGGTGCCGGCGCTTCGGCGCCGGCGTGCTCTTGGTGCCGGCGCCGGATGGGGCGCCCGCCGCAGCCGTGCGCGCGTCGTTGCCGGACGAACCGCCCCCCCGGTTAGCCGGTGAGCCCGACGAGCTCGTCGGAGCCGGTATTGGAGTCGTGGCGATCGGCGGAGTCGGCACTTCGACCGGAGTCGTCGGCGTTTCGATCGGCGGCGTCGGTGGGAGTTCGACTTTCGGGACTTCGACTTTCGGAAGCGATGGCGCTTCGATCGTCGGCAGGCCGGCCACGTCGACCTTCGGCAGCGGGTTGGCTTCGACGTTCAGGATCGGGCCGACCTGCACCTGAACGGTCGGCAGCGCCGCGGCTCTCGACGCACCCGCGAGGCTGGCGTAGGCCGGCGCGCCGACCACCAACGCCAGGACGAGCGCGCACGCGATCGCCCGCGCAGTCAGGCCTGGTGTTCGAGACGGCCGCATACTCATTCCCTGTGACCTCCACCTAGGCTGGAAGCCTGCCGGTCATGATCCCACAGGGAGTCGGGGCTGTGGCCGTGTGTTGGACGGATTCCGCGGCGCGCCATCTTGTGTACGAAGTCGGCGCAAAGGCGCCGACTGGCCTGCGCTGCAATGCGGCTCCCGACAGCCACGGTTCACCGTGTGCCTGGCATGATCCGCTCGGTGCGCGCGATCGTCGCAACGGCGCCCGTCCTTGCGGCTGCTTCCTCGGGACGGGTAGAGATTGCGCTGACGGACTACCACGGACCCCGCGCCGCTCCGATCGAGACGGAGCGACGGTTGTTGGCGCTGCTCTCTCGCCGCGCCAAGGCGCACAGGCTCTAGGCCTTTCGAGGCCCCTCGCGAGGAGCGAAGGTGCTCAGACCGCTGCTCCCGCGGCAGCTGCTGCCTCGGTGTCGGCCGGGTCCATGATGCGGCCGCCGAGCGCGAGCGCGAGCAAGACTCCAAGGACTGCCCAGCCCACAAGCACGAGAATCGGCCCCGCGATCCGCGCCCCGTCGAAGAACAGCGCCGACCGCGCCAGTTCGACGCTGGCGCCCGGCGGCAACACGCCGCCGATCGTCCTCCACAGCCCTGGCAGCAGTGGTCGGGCGAACGGGCCGCCCGACGCCGAGTTGCCGAGGATGACGAACACGAGAATGACGAGTGCGGTCCCCGCCGGGCCGGCCGCCGCCTGGATGCCTGCTGTGGCGGCGCCGCTGGCGAAGATGGTCAGCGCGGCGATCCCGCACAGCGCGACCACGTGGCCCGAGAACACCCCAAAGCTCGCGCGCAGCATGACCACACTGAGAATCCCGGCCACGATGGCAAACGCCCCGAGCGCTCCGATCCGCGCTCCAGCCCGCCGCCTGCTGCTGCTGCGAGCGCTCCCGACCAACCCGATCAGCGTTGCGCCGATGTAGCCGCCGAACACCCAGGCGATCACCGCATAAAACGCCGCGGTGCCGTTGGGGTCCGTACGGGGCAGTGGCTTGACGTCGGTGACGCGGACGGCTGGCCGGCCCTGCGCAGCGGCCGCGCGGTTGAACGTCTCTTCCAGCGCGATGGCGGTCGCCCGATTGGCAGCCGACGCAACGAACAGGCGGTTCGTGGCGGCCTCGTAGGCGCCGTAGACCTCGCGATCGTCGATCTGCGACAGCGCATCGGAGTCGGACGAGGCTTGGCGCGCATCGAGCGGATCGCGGGGCAGACGGTTGAGCTGCGCCGTGACCGGGGTCGGGCCGACGACGGCCACCCGCACGCGATGTGGTCTGGGTTCGTGCAAGGCTCCGACGTAGGAGAACGCGAACGCGAGCATCAGGACAAGCGCGGGAACGAATACGAGCGCGACCGCCTTCGCGGTCGGGGCGGTGTCCGCCATCGAGGTCTCAGGAGCTCCTTCGGCGGGCGCATGTCGATAGGGATGCTTTCCGGGTCCCACGGTCTCTTAGCGCGGTGGCGTTCCCATCTCGATCAGGCCCGGATCTGAACGGCGCCTTCGACCCCTTGCACCTCGTACATGGTGACGGGCGTTGCCAGTGCCGAGCTCACGTGCGCAGCGACCTGAAGGCGGTGCGGAGCTCTTCGGTGAAGAGCTGGGGCTGTTCCCAGGCTGCGAAGTGGCCGCCGCGGTCGACCTGGTTGAAGTGGATGAGGTTGTCCGGGTAGGCGTGCTCGGCCCAGCTCCGCGGCGCTTGGTACAGCTCGTCCGGGAACACGCTGATGGCGAACGGGACCGAGATCTCCTTGGCGTCGAAGAAGTCGGCCTTGTTCTCCCAGTAGAGACGGGCCGCGGATACCCCGGTGTTGGTCAGCCAGTAGAGCGTGATGTTGTCAAGCAGGTCGTCTCGCGTCAGGTCGCTGTCGAGTCGTCCCTCGAGCGCCTGCTTGACCAGGCCGGGCTGTCCGGTCCCGTCGCCGTGGTCCAGCGCGAACGCCGCGAGATCGACGGGCGAGTCGGCCAGCCCGTAAAGCGTCTGCGGACGCGTGGCCATGATCAGCGCGTAGGCGACGTGGCTCGAATAGAAGTTGCTCAGCCGGTCGTAGGCACGTCGCTCCTCCTCCGAGAGACCTGCCGGCGGCGGGTCCCCTTGCTCGAACCCCTTGACGACCTCGGCCGGCGCTGTGCCGGGCATGTTGGAGTGGATGCCGAGCAGCCCAGTAGGCGCCTGGATGCCCATCGCCTGTGTCACGGCTGCGCCCCAGTCCCCGCCCTGCGCCACGAACTCGGCGTAGCCGAGGCGGTTCATCAGCACCACCCAGGCGCGTGCGATGCGCACCGGATCCCAGCCGGTGGTGGCGGGCTTGCCGGAGAACCCGTGGCCCGGCAGCGAGGGGATGACGAGGTGGAAGGCATCCGCCTCGCTGCCGCCGTGCGCCGTCGGATCCGAGAGCGGCTCGATGATCTTCAGCTGCTCGACGATCGAGCCGGGCCAGCCGTGCGTGACGATCAGCGGGAGCGCGTCCTCGTGCCGCGAGCGGACGTGGATGAAGTGGATGTCCAGCCCGTCGATCTCGGTCAGGAAGTTCGGCAGGGCGTTCAGCCGCGCCTCGCATCTGCGCCAGTCGTAGTCAGTCGACCAGTAGCGCGCGAGCTCGCGCATCGTCGCCAGCGGCACGCCCTGCGAGTCGTCGTCAACCGTCTCGCGCTCGGGCCACCGGGTTGCGCTGATGCGCCGGCGCATCTCCGTAATCTCCGACTCATCGAAGCCGACCTCGAACTCGCGAACCGCCGCGTTGGCTTCCGTAGCGCACATCTGCTCCTCCTGTTACGTAGTCGAGCCTCCGCGAGCGGGGGCGAAGAAGTCGATGAGCAGCTGGTTGACGCGCTCGGCCTCGTCGTGATGCACCCAGTGCGAGGCCTGGGGCAGGCGCTCGACCCGGTCGAGGTTGGGCACGTCCTCGTCGTGGGGCTCGGCGAGCGTAGGACCGAGGAAGCGGTCGCGCTCGCCCCAGATAACGAGCGTTGGCGCCGCGATGGGACGGAGCTCCCCTGACCCGTGCCGCACCGCGAAGCGGTAGTAGTTGATCATCGCCGACGCCGCCCCGGGCTGCGACCACGCCTCGATGTAGCGCCGGATCTCCTCGGGCGTGTACGGGGGTTGCGCGTCCTCCAGGAAGTGCTGGAAAAACTCCCAGTCGTTGGCCTGCACGTGGTGCTCGGGCAGCCCCGGAAGCTGGAAGTAAAAGAAGTACCACGACCGCCGCAGCTGGCTGGGGTGCCGCAGCCCCTCGTTGAGCTTGCGCGGATGGGCGGCATCGAGGATCGCGAGCCGGTCGACGACCTCGGGGTGGTTCATCGCGAGCGTCCAAGCCGCTGTTCCACCCCAGTCGTGGCCGGCCACGAGCGCGGACTCGGCGCCGCGCTCCTGGATGAGACCGCGGACGTCATCGGCCAGGTTGGCGGCGCTGTAGGCGCCGATGCCGTCCGGCTTGGACGACAGGTTGTATCCCCGCAGGTCGGGCGCGACGACGCGGAAGTCCGCTGCCGCGAGCGGCGCGATCTGTCCCCGCCAGCCGTACCAGAACTCAGGGAACCCATGCAGCAGGACGACCAGCGGCCCGTCGCCGGCCTCGACGTAGTGCAAGTTCACATCGCCGACCTCGGCGTAACCCTCCCGAAGCTCGATACCGACGTCAGGGAGCACGCTGGTGGTCATGAGGGCCTCCGTGGGTGGGGGACTTGGGCACGACCCTAACGCCTGCGGGCCTGGAGAAGCAAGGGGTCACCATGTCGCCGCGACAGAATTGGTCAAGGCGGTCACGCGCCACTCCCGAAGACTTGCCCAAGCGAGGGACCTTCACCGAGGAGGCCTAGTACCTGAACGCGCCCGTTGACGGTCCTTGGGCGCGCGTGGAGGTATCTGAGACTCCGATCGCGGACGGGGACTCCTAGCGCGCAGATGGGGTGGCGGGGTCTTGCTCGCCTCCACGTCGGGACTACGACCCCGCTAAGTTCGGGCCGCGCAGCCCATGAGCGAAGGCCTCGGCGGGGTTCCGGCTCCCACCGAGGCCCAGGCTCAGGGGTCGCTGTGTCAGCTGCCGGCGGTCGCCCCGGCGAGCTCGTTCGCTTCGAGCCTCGCGAGGCCTGCGTCGAGCGTGGCAGACTCGGCCTCCTCGACTGCCGCGAAGGCCCATTCGATCGCGAGCAGCGCTTCAGTTTCAGCGTCGTCGGCGTTTCGCTCGGCTCTGTTCGTATCGATCTCCGCCTTCTTCGCGGCGAGTTTCTCGTGGGCGCTGGCAATGTGGCGACTCCATGCCTCCTGCGCGTCGTTCCACGAAGCCGAGACCTTCCCCTGCTCAGCGTCGGCCTTGTCGCGCAGCTTGTCCACCTGGCTCTGCGCCGAGGCTCGGGCGGTCTCGACCTCCTGCTGTAGCTCGGCCTTCTCCTTCACCTGCGCTTCCGCGGCATGTTCTTCGGCCTGCTTTGCGCGGATCGCGAGCTTCGCGAGCTGATCTGATACGGCCATGTCAGGTCTCCCCTCTAGGTGTTGATGGGGAGACTCACCCGCGAGCACCGCTCGCGAGCGGTCTCGATTCGCGGCCGATTATATGCCCCGGCCTGCGAGCGAGCGGACCTCCTTCGTCAGCGCCAAGATCTGCCTCGAGAGGTCGAGGAGCTCGACGTTTTGCTTGTCCTCCTCCTTCACCGTGGTCCACTGCTGGTCGGCGATCACCTGGCGCTTGGCGTCGGCGCGATTCTGGGAGATCATCACGAAGGTCGAGAGGAAGATCGCCTCCAGCGAGACGATCATCGTGAGCAGGCCGAACGGATAGGACTCCACCCCGAAGCCGATCCAGCAGCCGAACCAGACGATATGTAGATACACGAAATGCATCGAGCCAGCGAAGGTGGTGATCGCGTCCGCGACCCGGTTCTGTCTCGCTGCGGCGCGTTCCTCGGCGTGCTTCAGCAGAGCCGGATTGATTGGCTGCGGTAGCTCGTTTGGAACCAAGAACCGGCGGACGGGCTTGTGCGCGGATGAGCCGTTATGTGTCGGCTCGGCCACAGCGTCAGGTGGGTGATCGCTTGGCATTATGCCTCCTTCCAGTTGGACCTCGCAGGCTATTCCGCAGTTGGCCGCATGGAGACCTCCTCGGCCGATGGCTCGGAGGCCCCGGGGCGGCGGCGTTACGGGCTCAGGTAGGCGGCAGAAATCCCGCAACGACGAAGGCCGCCCTCACGGACGGCCTTCGCTCTCAGTCGGCCGGTTTGCAGGGCTCTTGCAAGTCCTACGCCCTGGTCGGCCTCGATAGCGGGGGCGGGATTCGAACCCGCGACCTTCGGGTTATGAGCCCGACGAGCTACCAGACTGCTCCACCCCGCGTCGCTCTCAATGTTGTAGCAAAGATCGCAGCTTCCGCAAGGGCTCGACAGCGCCCGCTCGGGGGACATCCGCGAGCGCTCTGCGTACCTCTAGCATCACGCGCATGCGCGTCGCGGTGGTCGACATCGGCAGCAACTCCACGCGGCTGCTGATCGCGGATGTCGACCCGGCCGGCGGATCGTTACGGGAGCTCACGCGCGACTCGCGCGTGACGCGCCTGGGCGAGGGCGTGGACGCCAACGGCTCGCTTACCGATGCCGCGATCGGTCGGGTGGCGGACGTGCTCGCCGAGTACCGCCGCAGGATCGAGGAGCAGGACTGCGAGGCCAACCTTGCGGTGCTGACCTCGGCCGTCCGCGACGCGGACAACGGCGCCGAGTTCGCTGAGCGCGTGCGCGCCGATTACGGGCTCGACGCGCGCGTGCTCAGCGGCGACGAAGAGGCGCAGCTCACGTTCCTCGGGGCGATGTCTACGCGTCCCGCCGACGATGCCCCGGCCACAAGCGCGGGCGGCGCAACGGTCGTGATCGACATCGGCGGCGGATCGACGGAGTTCGTCATCGGCAGTGGCCGCAAGGCGGGCTTTCACGTGTCGCTCCACGTCGGCGTCGTGCGCATGAGTGAGCGCCACATCCACTCCGACCCGCCCCAGCCGCCTGAGCTGCAGAACCTCGCCGCCGATGTGCGCGGGACCTTCGCGGAGGGGCTACCGCAGTCACAGCGCGACCCCGTGCAGCGAGCGATCGCGGTGGCAGGCACGGCGACTTCGGCAGCGGCGATGGATCAGCAGCTCGACCCCTACGACCCGGACCGCGTCAACGGTTACGTGCTCACGCTCGGCACCGTGGAAATGCTGCTGGCCAGGCTCGCCGACATGGACGAAGCCAGGCGTCGCGATGTCCTCGGGCTCGACCCCGCCCGCGCGCCGACGATCGTGGCAGGCATGATCGTGCTCAGCGAAGCCATGCGAGCGTTCGAGCTCGATCAGGTCGAGGTCTCAGAGCACGACATCCTCTACGGTGGCGCGCTGCGGCTGGCCGGCGTTGGCTGACCGGCGATCGACTCAGCCACGGCGGCGCTGCCGGAGCCGGCCGGGTGGTTGCGCCTCAGGCCAGGTTCGACTTGCGCGGGTAGACGACGCTCGGGTCTGTGAGCACGTTGACGAGCGCCGGCTTGCCCGCCTCGAAGGCGCGGGCCAGCGCCGGCTTCAGATCCGCGGCGCGCTCGACCAGCTCTCCGTGGCCACCGAGCGCGGCGACGACCTCGTCGTAGCGGGTCCCCGGACGCAGCTCGGCCGCGACGGAATAGCCGTAGAGGAACTCCATTGGGTGCTTCTCGAGCGCCCAGATGCCGTTGTTGCCCATCACAGCGACCACGTTCACGCCGTGGCGCGCGAGCGTGTCGAACTCCATCCCCGAGAAGCCGAAGGCGCCGTCGCCGAGCATCAGCACGACCTGGCGCTGCGGGTGGGCGAGCTTGGCGGCGAGGGCATAGCCGGGCCCCGTGCCGAGGCACCCGAACGGCCCCGGGTCGAGCCAGCAGCCGGGCTGGTAGCTGTCGATCACGCGCCCGGCATAGGAGACGAAGTCGCCGCCGTCGCCGATCACGATCGCGTCGCGGTCGAGCACGTCGCCGAGCTCGGCATACAGCCGCATCGGATGAAGCGGCGCGCGGTCATCCTCGCGCTCGGCCCGCTCACCCTCGCGCCGTTCGCTCTCGACGGAGCGCAGCTCGCCGATCCAGCTCTCGCTCGAGAGCGCGCGCGAGCCCGCCGCCGAGCGCAGGTCGGTGAGCGTGTCCGTCAGCGAGCCGTAACACTCGGCCGCCACCGCGCGCGGGTGCGCCCGCTCGGGTTCGGCGACGTCGATCGCGACGATCTCGGTCTCCTCGCCGAAGGCGGCGCCGAAGGCCAGGCGGAAGTCCATCGGCACGCCGATCACGAGTGCCACATCGGCGCCCTTCAGCCCTTGCGAGCGCGCGCGAGAGAAGAACAGCTCGTGGTCGGCCGGAACGCAGCCGCGCGCCAGGCCGTTGAGGAACACGGGGATGCGCAGCGCCTCGGCGAGCTCCAGCAGGGCGCCCTCGCCGTGGCCCCAATACAGGTCGGTGCCGGCCATGATCACCGGCCGCTCGGCTTCGCGCAACAGCTCGCCTGCGCGCTCGATCGCCTGCGCCGAAGCCCTCTGCGCACTCGCCACGATCGGCTCGACGTCGTGCTCGGAGGCCTCCATGAACACGTAATCGAGCGGGTAGTCGACGAAAGTCGGTCCTCCATGCGGTGCAAGCGCCGCCTGAAAGGCGAGGTCGGTCAAGCCCGTGATCTCCTCCGTCCCGCCGGCCGTCGCCGCCAGCTTCGTCAGCGGCCGCACGAACGGGACGTGGTCGATCTCCTGCAGCGAGCCCTGCCCCCAGCGCAGCGCCGGGGCGCGCCCGCCGAGCACGACGATCGGCGAGTGGTTGGCTTGCGCCGAGGCGATCGCGCTCATCCCGTTGGTCACGCCCGGTCCGGCCGTCAGCGCGCAGACGCCGACCTCGCGCGTCACCTTCGCCCAGCCCTCGGCCGCGAACGCGGCGGTTGACTCGTGGCGCACGTCCACGATCTCGATCCCCTCCTCGCGGCAGCCATCGTAGATGGAGAAGAGATGACCACCGGAGAGCGTGAACAGCTTGCTCACGCCGTGCGCCTTCAGACGCCGTGCGATCAGCCGCCCGCCGTGGAAGCTCTCGCCCTGCGTGGCCTCCGCCTCCTGCGTGCGCTCGCTCGACATGCGCGCGACTCTACCCGCTCGGCGCAGCGTCCGCCTGCGCTGCCGAGAGCGCCGCGCGGGCGCCTCGGGATCGGCGCGCCTCGATCAAGCGTCCAGCCGTCGTACGGCGGGCGCGAGGAGTGCCCGGGGTGGGAGTCGAACCCACAACTGCCGTCAAGGCCATCGATTTTAAGTCGATTGCGTCTACCGTTCCGCCACCCGGGCGAGCCCCGCTGCGAGCGCTCCCGAGCCAGTCTATGGGAGCCGCAATCGGCTCCACAAGGCCGCAACTCGGGCGTTGTTAGCGTGTATTTAGGTCTGGATGAGGTAATGGACTCCGGATGGAGGCTTCCGCTCTCTCACATTCGCGCGTCGTCGCCCCCGCCCTGCGCGGGCCGACGCCCCTGTTGCGACTCCAGTCCGACGAGCGCCTGATCGCGCTGACGCGTCGCGGTCAGCCGGCCGCGTTCGAGGCGCTCTGTTCCCGCTACCAATCGCGCCTGCTGTCCTTCTGCAGGCACATGCTCGGCTCGCGCGAGGACGCCGAGGACGTGCTGCAGGAGGTCTTCGCCGCCGCCTTCAACGCCGTGCTGGCGGACGAACGCGAGATCAACGTCAGGCCGTGGCTCTACCGCATCGCCCGCAACCGCTCGCTCAACCACCTGCGCCGTGCGACGGCCGTCGGCGTCGACTCGATGGACGTCCACTTCGCCGACCACGGCATGTCGACCGGCGACCGCGCGATCCGTCGCGAGAGCTTCCGCGAGCTGCTCTCAGACGTGCACGACCTGCCCGAGACCCAGCGCACCGCGCTTCTGCTGCGCGAGATCGACGCGCTCTCCTACGAGCAGATCGCGCACGCGATGGAGACGACCGTGCCCTCGGTCAAGTCGCTGCTCGTGCGGGCGCGCATCTCCCTGGCCGAGGCCGCCGAGGCGCGCAAGCTCAGCTGCGAGGAAGTCCGGCTGGAGCTCGGAGAGGTCGCCGAGGGGCTGATCAAGTTGAGTGCGCCCGCCCGACGCCACGTGCGCGGCTGCGAGCGCTGTCGCTCTTTCAAGAAGCAGCTCAAGGAGACCAACCACGCGCTCGCCGCGATCCTGCCGGTCGGCCCGCTGTTCCTCTTCAAAAAGGTGCTGATCGCCAAATTCGGGCTGGCCAAGCTCGGCTCGGCCTCGGCCGGCAGCGCGCAGCTCGCCGGAGGGGCCGGCGCAACCGTGGGCGCGGCCGCCGGTGCGGCGGGCGGAGCCGGCGCCGGCGGGATCTTCACGGTCGGCGCAGGTGCGCTCGCCACCAAGGCCGTCGCCGGCCTCGCCGCGGCGGCGATCGTCGGCGCCGGCGTCGCGGCCGACCAGTCCTCGCACCGCCACCGCGCCGCGCGCAGCGCCTCCTCCACGCAGGTTGCGAGCACGGTGGCCGAGCCCGTGATCGCCGAGGAACGCGCCCAGCCGACCAGCGTCGCGCACCACCATCGCTCCGCAGCCGCGGCGCGAGCCCACCGGAGCGCCCTCGCCAAGAGCGCTTCGGCGGCGGAGGAGAGCGTGCCGGCGCCGGCGCCCGTCGCGCCCGCGACCCCCACCACGACGCCGCCCGCAGCCGAACCGCCGGTCACCCAGGTCACCTCCGAGTCGACGCAGCTCCCGAGCGCGGCCACGGCCGATCCCCAGCCGAGCGAACTGACGGCGACGACGACCGCGACGACGACGCCCGCCCCCTCGGAAGGCACGCCGCCCGCCGGCACGCCGCCGCCGAGCAGCGGCACGACCAGCGGCCCGGTCGCGACGGAAACGCCCGCTCAAGCCCCGGCGCAGAGCCCGGAAGGCGCGGCCCCCACGGCGCCGGCGCCCGCCACGACCACCACCAGCACCGTTGAAACGGCGCCGCCTGCGCCGCCGCAGGACCAGGCGCCCGCCCCGCAGGAGACGACCGCCACCGGCGGCACCCCGGCCCATCACGGAGGCTCGGTCAGCCGGCGCTGGGGCGCTCGCATTCGCCTGCGCTGAGCGATCGCGCCGCGACGCGACGCCGCGGCTCGGCGGGCGCTAGCCGAGCGTGAAAGTCTTCACGGCCCGCAGGAGCACGCCCTCGGAGGCGACTTCCATCGGCGAGGTGACCTGCGCGTTGGCCGTGGGCGAGGTCAGCATCACGATATTCACGCCGCGACGCGCCCGCGGGCGCTGGCGCAGCAGCAGCACGTTGCGCCCGTACATTTCCTGCCCGCCGACCGTGGTCGTGTAGACGACCTGGTAGGCCGGGACCGTGTTGACGCGCGTCTTGCCCTCGCCGCGGATCACGAAGTCGCGGTCGCTGGCACGCAGGTGCTGTATGTATGCGGCCGAGTAGAGCGCCAGCTCGCCGGTCTGCCCGCCCGTGTAGGGCGGCAGCGTCAGGGGCTCGACGGCGAACGAGTCCAGCAGCGGGCCGTCGGCGCTGTGACGCTCGAGCTTGACGTAGCCGCCGCGGTCGGGCGCCACCCGGTAGAGGCCGCGGTAGCTGAAGCTGAACGGCAGGCTGCCGTCGTGGGAGTAGTGGGCGTTCTCGAGCGTCAGGAAGACGCCCACGAGCAGGGCGATCAAGCCCACCGCGCCAGCCCGCACGAGCCAGCGCGTGAACGGCGAGGCCGCATTCCAGCGCGGCGACAGCAGCCGCCCGAGCGTGGGCCCGTACTCGGGCTTGATCGGCACGGAGGCCATCGCTGTGGGCGTCTACTCCCCGATCGAGAACAGCGCTTCGAGGTCGTGCCGCGAGAATGCGGCGAACGCGACCATCGTCTGCGTGCGGGTCACGCCGGGTAGTCCGCCGATCGCCGCCGTCACGACATCCGCCAGCTGCTCGTGGTCGGGGACGCGCACGATCGCCACGAAATCCCATTCGCCCGTGACCGAGTAAGCCTCCGCAACGCCCTCTATGTCCGCGAGTTCGCTCCCGAGCGTCGAGAACGCGTCGCGCCCGGCCTCGATCAGAACCACCGCGTTGGTCATCGACATGACTGCTCCATCATCACATCCTGGCGTGCTCGACGCGCGGCAGCCCCAGCCCGACGAGCAGCCCGATCGCGCCGCCCACGACGCCCGCCAGCCAGCTCGCTTCGCCGCGGGCGAACGGGATCGCAAGCAGCAGCGCCGCAAGTGCGCCGGCGCCGAGCAGGTCGCCCTCGTAGTAGCGCCCGGCGCGCGCGTCGGTCAGATCGGGCGCGGCCCAGGCCGCCAGCAGTGCGAGGGCGCCGGCGTTGCCGCCGACGACGACCGCGCCGGGGTGGACGGCGAGCGCGCCGGCGGGGTAGGCGGCGAGCGCGACCAGCGCGCCGGCGGCGCCGGCGCCGAAGAACAGCGCGAGCACCACGGCCGGACCGTAGCGGCGCTCGACCAACCAGCCGAAGATGGCGATCACGAGCAGCGTGAAGAAGGCGTACCAGCCGTTGAGGTAGGAGACCTGCGTGCTGAACAGCTTCCACCAATCGCCGTTCAGAGGGCCGGCGATGACGAATTTGTCGGCCGCCACGTAGCCCGCCCGCAGCAGCACCCACACCACGCAACTGGCGACGATCACGCCGATCGTCGCGTACGGGCGGGCGGCGAGCGCACCCGTGAGCGCCGGCACGCGGCGCCGGCGAGGCTTGCGCACCGGCATCGGCGCTTCGCCCTCCCCTTCGCCGGACGACCGCGGGCCGAGCCGGCCGAGCACGCCGCGCCGCGGCCGCACCGAGCCGCCCTCTCGCGGCAGCTTCGGCGCGCGTTTGCGCAGCCGGTGCCCGCAGTATGGGCACTCGGTGATGTACGGGCTCACCTCCGATCCGCAGTGCTTGCAGACGATGAACAGATCCGCGCCCGGAGACATCCCAGCCCATTCTAAGTGGCTCCCGGCCCCGGCCGAGGCGCCTTTGCGATACTCACCCGCATGACTCTCGGATACGACCAGAAGCTCTACATCCTCGCCTTCGACCACCGCGGCTCCTTCCAGAAGAAGTTCTTCGGCATCCAGGGGGAGCCCGACGCGGAGCAGACCGCGATCATCGCCGACGCCAAGCACCTGATCTTCGAGGGAGTCCTGCAGGCGGTCGCCTCCGGCGCAGACGCCTCGGTCACCGGCGTGCTCGTCGACGAGCAGTTCGGCTCAACCGTGCCCGAGGAGGCGCGCGGGCGCGGTCTGAAGCTCGCGATGCCCGCCGAGCGCTCGGGTCAGAACATGTTCGACTTCCAGTACGGCGACGAGTTCGGCGAGCACATCCTCGAGTTCGACCCCGACTTCACGAAGGTGCTCGTGCGCTACAACCCCGACGGCGACGAGGGCGAAAACGCCACGCAGCTCGGCAAGCTCAAGCGCTTGAGCGACTGGCTCAAGGAGCACGACCGCAAGTTCCTGTTCGAGCTGCTCGTGCCGGCCGAGGAGGCGCAGCTGCAGTCGGTCGACGGCGACAGCGACCGCTACGACGCCGAGCTGCGCCCGCAGCTGATGCGCCGCACGATCGCCGAGATCCAGGACGCCGGGATCGAGGTCGACATCTGGAAGATCGAGGGCGTCGACGAGCGCTCCGACTGCGAGATGCTCGCCAAGCAGGCCCGCGTCGGTGGGCGCGACGGCGTCGTCTGCGTCGTGCTCGGCCGCGGCGCCGACGACGACAAGGTCGACCAGTGGCTGGCGGCGGCCGCCCCCGTCGAGGGGTTCGTCGGCTTCGCGATCGGGCGCTCGATCTGGTGGGACCCGCTCAAGGCTTACGTCGACGGCAAGATCGAGCGCGCCGCCGGCGCCGCAAAGATCGCCGAGAACTACCTGCGCTTCGTCAAGGTCTACGAGCGCGCCGAGGGCAAGACCCCAGTCGCGTCTTGAGGTCGACCCCGTTGTTGAAAGCGCGATCGGCCATCGACGGATGGATCGCCGTCACTGGCAAGGACGCAGGGAGCGTGGCGTGCTGACCGAAACGGGGATGCGAGCGGAGCGAGTGTCTCCCGGCTTCGGTACGCGAGCGACTGAGGATGCAGCCAGAGGCGGCGAGGCGCCGTCGGTGTCATGAAAATGAAACAGAGCCTGGCCGAGCTCGAGCAGGCGTTCATCAAAGAGATCTCGCTCGACCGGCATCGACGCGATTCGCTGCGTCGCACCGCCGAGCAGCGAACGCTCAAGCGCGAGGTCGACCGCCGCCACAAGCGCGGGTCGATGCGCTTCGCGCTGCTGGTGCTCACGCTGATCCTGACCGCCGCGATCGTCACGGTCGTGATGTTCCGCACGTTGTATCTGCTGCTCGGGTAGGGCGTGGGCGCTACCCAGGCCCAAGAGATACCCAGGCCCTAGCGAAAGCCTCGTAGGCGGTCGCCCAGCCCTAGACGACTGATGATCAAGTCTCGCAAGGACGCAGGGAGCGTGGCGTGCTTTGCACGCGAGCGACCGAGGACGCTGCGAGACGCAGGTCAGCAGTCGTCTAGCGGTCGTCTACGCCGAGTTCGCCCAGCGCGTCGTTGACCTCGGCGCGCGCCGCGTCCTCGGTGCCGGTTTCGTCGAGCGTGCCGTCCTCGCGATGGATCTCGAGGTAGATCTCCTTGCGGAACACAGGGATCTCCTGTGGCGCCTGGATGCCGATACGCACCTTCTCGCCCATGACCGAAAGCACCGAGATCTCAACATCGTCGCCGATCATGATGCTCTGGTTGGACTTGCGCGTCAGAACCAGCATTCAGTGCACCTTCCTGTTGGCCTCTCACCCGGCACGACCCCCCGGACCACCGGTGCGCCAAGCATAGTCCGAGCACCGGGGGAAAGCGAGGGGCGATCCAGCTCTTCGCGGACATTTGGCGCTCGCCTTCGGCCCGTCGCCGGGCGCTCGCCTCATGCGGCTCGTCGCTCGCCCCATGCGCTAGTCTCCCGGGCCGTCGATGCCTCGTAAATCACTGCGCCCCAACCTCAACCAGATCCGCGCCTGGGTGCGCCAAGGTCGTACCGACGCCTGGGTCGCCCACCAGCTCGAGGTCAGCGTGCGAGACATCGAACAGTTCAAGCGCCAGAACGACCTGATCGAGGAGGACGCCACTGAGTCCGCCGCGGCCTCCGACTATCCGGACGAGATCGACCTGCGCGCCGAGGACGACGCGCTGATCGCCGCCGAGCTCGAGGCGGCCGAAGTCGAGGCCGAGCGCGCCCGGGCCGAAGCCGACGAGAAGGCCGATCGCGACACCGAGGCGGGTGCCGAGGAGGATGAGGACGCGCCGCGCCCACGCACCCGCCGCCGGCGCGCGGGCCGCGGGCGCAGGGTCCTCGGATCGCGCTCCACCGCCGCCAACGCGGGCCCGCTGGAGGGAACGTTCGACCACGGCGAGGAGGGCTACGGCCTGTGGCTGGACCCGGCGATCCAGGACAACCCGATCTACGCCGAGCATTGGGCCGGACACCGGCCCGTCGAGGTCGCCGTCGAGGAGGACTGCATCATCATCCGCCGCATCGGCGAGGACGCCTAGGCCTTCCTCCGGCCGCGCCTGCCGGTGCGGCTAGGCGCGGATCTCCCTGCGCCCGCCGGCATAGTCGGCCGCCTCGCGCAGATAGCGAGCAAAGGCGGCATCGACGACGACACCCGCGTTCCAGGCCCAGGGATCCTCAGGCGCGACCTTCATCGCGATCTGCAGGCACCAGGAGGTGCCGGCTTCATACAGGGCCACGAGCTCGGCCGAGGAGAAGCGCCCACCGAGCCGGCGTCGCAGCTCGGCCACGAGCGCCTCGGTGACTCGATCCAGAAGCGGCCGGCGCTCGGCCGGCTCTGAACGCAGCCGACGCTCGCCCTGCTGCCACTGGTAGTTGGCCGTCTCGAACGACATCGCGCCGAGGCTAGCAGCGGCGCCCGGCTCAGTTGGACGGCAGTCCCGAGATGATGTATTGGCGCTCGTTCGGCCGCTTCATGCCGAGCTGGTACGCCTGCGTTTCGGTCGTTCCGCGCCTGCCGAGCGCTTCGCGCTGGCGCACGAGCGCCCGGTGTTCGTGTTCCATCGCGGCAACCGTGGCCTTGTCGTGCCGCGACTGCTGCCAGGTCGAGAGCATGCGAATGCCGGCGCTCAGATAGAGGTACAGCAGCGCCGCCAGCACGAACAGCATCGCAAGGCGCCCCAGCCGGTCCCAACGCACGCGCGGAAGCGAGGCGCCGGCGCCCGAGCGGGTCCGAGCACGGGCGCTCGCGCGGGCTCGCGGCGCCGCCGAGGCGCGGGCACGGGCCGAGGGGGCGAAGGCTCCTGGCATACCAACCGCATTCGCGGCCGGCGCGCTGGCTCCTGCCCGAGCTAGCGGAAGACCGAGCGGCCGGGAAATTCGGCGTCTGCGCCCAGTTGCTCCTCGATCCGCAGCAGCTGGTTGTACTTGGCGACGCGATCCGAGCGCGACGGGGCGCCGGTCTTGATCTGGCCGCAGCCGGTTGCCACCGCCAGATCGGCGATCGTGACGTCCTCGGTCTCGCCCGAGCGATGGCTCATCACCGCGGTGTATCCGGCCTCGCGCGCCAGCGCGATCGCCTCGAGCGTCTCCGAGAGCGTTCCGATCTGGTTGACCTTCAGCAGGATCGAGTTGGCCACGCCGGCTTCGATACCACGGCGCAGCCGCCCCGTGTTGGTCACGAACAGGTCGTCGCCGACCAGCTGCACCTCAGCGCCCACGCGGTCGGTGAGCGTCTTCCAGCCGTCCCAGTCCTCCTCGTCCATGCCGTCCTCGATCGACACGATCGGGTAGCGCCCTACGAGGTCGGCCCAGTAGTCGGCGAGCTCCTGGGGGCTGAGCGTGCGGCCCTCGTGCTCGAGCACGTAGGCGCCCCCTTCAAAGAGCTCGCTCGAGGCCGGGTCGAGCGCGATCGCGACGTCCGTGCCGGGCTCGTAGCCGGCGGCCTCGATGCCTGCGACGAGCATCTTCAGCGCCTCCTCGTTTGAGCCGAGATCGGGGGCGAAGCCACCCTCGTCGCCGACCGCCGTGCTCAGCCCGCGCTGATGCAGCGTGCGCTTGAGCGCGTGGAAGACCTCCGCACCCATGCGCAGGCACTCCGAGAAGCTGCTCGCGCCGCAGGGAACGACCATGAACTCCTGAAAGTCGACCTTGTTGTCCGCGTGGGCGCCCCCGTTGAGCACGTTCATCATCGGCACGGGCAGGACGTGGGCGGCCTCACCGCCGAGATAGCGCCACAGCGCCATCCCCTCCTCGGCGGCCTGCGCGTGTGCCGCCGCCAGGGAGACGCCCAGGATCGCGTTGGCGCCAAGTCGCGACTTGTTCGGTGTGCCGTCGAGCGCGATCAGCGCCTCGTCGAGGCCCTGCTGGTCGGCCGCGTCGCGGCCGGCGACGGCGGCTGTGATCTCGCCGTTGACGTTCGCCACGGCGCGCGTGACGCCCTTGCCGTCCCACGCCTCGCCGCCGTCGCGCAGCTCGGTGGCCTCGAACTCGCCGGTCGAGGCCCCCGATGGCACCGCCGCATGACCGTGTGCTCCGGAGCGCAGCCCGACCTCGACCTCGACCGTGGGGTTGCCGCGACTGTCGAGGATCTGGCGCGCGTGCACGCGCTCGATCTCACCCATGCCACGCGCCCCCTGACGCTCCCTCACCCTCTGCGCGGAGCCCCGCCCCGATCCGCGTTGCCGGCACCGCTCCGGCCGGGCCTATTTGGTCGTGGTGGGCGTCGTCGACGGGGTCGTGGCCGCCGGCGAGGACGTGGTCTTCGGCGCTTTGTAGCCCTTGCAGTCGGCGACCGTGTAGCCAGCGCGGCATTCCGTTTTCGCGGTCCACTTCTTTTTGAATTCTTTGACGAACTTGCTCAGCGCAGCCTGCTGCTGGGTCGCGGTCAGCTGCGATTTGATCGACGCTTCGGCCTGCTTCAGCGACTGCTGGCTGCCGGCCGTGATCTTCACGACCTGGAAGATGTAGTAGCCGAACGGCGTCTTGACCGGGCCGACCAGCACGCCCTTCTTGGCGGTGAAGACGGCCGCGTCGAGCGACTTCTCCTCCTGGCCTTTGACCACGCCCGTGAGCTTGCCGCCGTTGGCCTTGCTCGTCGGATCGATCGAGACGCGCTTTGCGACGCTTTCGAAGCTCTTGCCCGATTCGATTTCCTGCTTGGCCTTCTTCGCCTGCGCTTCCGTCTTGGTGAGGATGATCAGGAGGTCGCGCTTTTCAGCGACGCCAAACCGTTTGGGGTTGTTCTTGTAATACGTTTCAATCTGCTTGTGGCTGACTTTCGACTTCTCTTTGACGATCTTCTGCTGGATTTTCGAAGAGAGCAGGTTCAGCTTCACGCGGAGCAGCAGGTCTGACACCGTCTGGCCCGACGTTTTCAGGAATTTTTCGAATTCCGCTGCCTTCGGGAACTGCTGGCTCTTGATTTTTTCGAACTGCTTCTTGACTTCCTTGTCGGAGACCTTCACGCCGAGCGAGTCCGCTTCGCCGATCACCCAGGACGAGGAGATGAGGAAGCCGAGCACCTCCTGCTGCAGCGTTTTGTACTGCTGTTCGCACTGGGACTTGAGCGCTGCTTCGGTCGGCGGCGCCTGGCCCTTGGCCGGTTTCGACTGAGCTTTCAAGCGCGCTATGCACTGCGTGTACTTCGGCGGATCGGGGATCGCCGGCTTGGCCCCTGCGGTGGTCGCACTCGAAGCCGCGGCCACAGCCATCCAGTGGTTGAAGGTGTCCTTCTTGATCGATTTGCCGTCGACCGAGACGACCGCGTCGCCGGGAATGCCGCCGCACGCGGCGAGGCCGACGAAGGCAAACAAAACGGCGCCAAGCGCCGTGGTGATTCGGAAAGCTCTGGGCACGACGCGGGCACTCTAGCGGAACGCACAAAGCCGTGCTTAACGAGCCAATAAACTGAATCTTAAGCCGTCGCGCCGGTGGCGGACGGCCTCAGGCGGCCTCGCGCATCACCGCGAGCAGCACATCGGCGGCGCGCACGACCGATGGGAATCGCTCGTTTGCATCCTCGGCCACGCGCATCGACATCTGCGAGCGGCCCGACTCGTACAGCGCTTCCGGCAGCTCCTCGCGCAGGCGCTTGGCCCGGCGCGAGTCGAGCTGGATCGGCACGACCGCGAGGCGGTCGCCGCGAAAGCTCACCGTGCGCGCTCCCGCCTGCCCGAACTTGATCCGCGCGCGCTGCAGCGCGAGCAGGTTCTCGAGCGGCTCGGGCACCGGTCCGAAACGGTCCTCCAGCTCCTCGCGCAGCTGCTCGACATCGGCCACCTCCAGCGCGCCCGCGACGCGGCGGTGCACATCGATCTTGGCCTGCTCGTAGTGGATGTAGTCGGCGGGTACGTAGGCATCGACGTTCACGTCCAGGCGCACCGGGTCGGGTCGCTCGAGCTCGCCGCCGGCACCGTCGTGAGCGGCGCCGGCGTCGCGTTCGGCCGTGCGCACCGCTTCATCGAGCATCTGCATGTACAGCTCGAAGCCGAGCGCCGCCACGTGCCCCGACTGCTCGTCACCGAGCAGATTGCCGGCGCCGCGGATCTCCAGGTCGCGCATCGCGATCTGAAAGCCCGCGCCGAGCTCGGTGTAGTCCGACAGCGCCGACAGCCGCTGGGCGGCCTCCTCGGTCAGCGCCGCCGCCGAGTCGTAGAGCAGGTACGCATATGCGCGCTCGCGGCTACGACCCACGCGACCGCGGATCTGGTAGAGCTGGGCGAGGCCGAAGCCGTCGGCGTGCTCGACGATCAGCGTGTTCGCCTGGGGAATGTCGATGCCCGACTCGATGATCGACGTGCACACGAGCACCTCGGCGCCGCCACGCAGGTAGTCGAGCATCACCGCCTCGAGCTCGCCCTCGCCCATCTGCCCGTGGGCGACGGCGAAGCGCACGCCCGGACACAGCGCGCGCAGGCGCTCGGCCGTCTCCTCGATCGACTCAACGCGGTTGTGCAGGAAGAACGCCTGTCCCCCACGCGCGTGCTCGCGCATGATCGCGCGCCTGACGAGCTCCTCCTCGTACTCGCCGACGTACGTCTTCACCGGGCGCCGCCCCTCCGGCGGCGTCTCGATCACCGAGATGTCGCGCAGCCCGGCCAGCGACATCTGCAGCGTGCGCGGGATCGGCGTGGCCGACATCGCGATCACGTCCACGCGCAGCTTCAGCTGTCGCAAGAGCTCCTTCTGCTTTACGCCGAAGCGCTGCTCCTCGTCGACGATCAGCAGACCGAGGTCCTTCGCGCGCACGTCGCGCGAGAGCACCCGGTGGGTCCCGATCAGGATGTCGACACGGCCCTCGGCAAAGCCCCTGACCGCCTCTTTCTGCTCCGCTGCCGTGCGGAAGCGCGAGACCTGGTCGATCGTTATCGGGTAGTCCGCCAGGCGCTCGGAGAAGGTGCCGAAGTGCTGCAGCGCGAGGATCGTCGTCGGTACGAGCATCAGCACCTGCTTGCCGTCCTGCGCCGCCTTGAACGCGGCGCGCAGCGCGACCTCGGTCTTGCCGTAGCCCACGTCGCCGCAGATCAAGCGGTCCATCGGGCGCGGGGTCTCCATGTCGGCCTTGACCAGCTCGATCGCATCGCGCTGATCGGGCGTCTCGGTGAACGCGAACGCCTGCTCGAACTCGCGCTGCCAGTCGGAGTCCTCCGCGAACGCGTGGCCCGTGCGCCGGCGGCGCTCGGCATAGAGTCCGAGCAGCTCGCCCGAGAGCTCCTGCGCCGCCCGCCGCGCACGCGCCTTCATCGTCTCCCAACGCGTGCCGCCGAGTTTCGACAGCGACGGGCTATCGCCCCCGGCTCCGACGTAGCGCGAGATCTTCGCCAGCTGATCGACTGGGACGAAGACACGGTCGTCGCCCTGGTATTCGAGGTAGAGATAGTCCCGCGTGACGCTCGCCACCGTGCGAGTCTCAAAGCCGGCGAAGCGCGCGACGCCGTGGTCCTCGTGCACGACCACATCGCCCGCGCGCAGGTCCGCGAACGTGCGCAGCGCACCGCGGCGCGGGCCGCCGCGGCCGCCCGCGCCGGCGCGATCGGCGCCGCCCCGCTCGGCCCGGCGGCGGCGCAGCAGGCGGTGCTCGGGGAACACCGCCAGCTTCAACGACGGCGCGACGAAGCCCTCGCGCAGCGACGCCGCCGCGAAGCGCAGCGAGGGCTCCTGCGGGGTGATCCCGGCGTCGACGCCCTCCCCCAGCCAGCTCGCTTTCACGCGGGCGAGGTTGTAGGCGGCGCGCTCGCCCTCGCCGCGGCGGGGAAACGCAACGACCGTGCGATAGCCGGAGCGCACCAGCTTCTCGAGCTCCGGCTCAGCCTCGGCCAGCGAGCGAGCCATCGTGTCGGCCGCCTGCGCGCGCAGCTCGATCGGCTGGTCGGCCGAGATCGCCGACAGCCAGATGCGGGCCCGCTGCTCGAGCGCCGAGTGCACGGTCTCGGGGCTGACGTAGAGGTGGTGCGCATCGTCGTCGCCGAAGGCCGCGCACACGTCGCTCCAATGGTCGCTCAGCGCCGGCGCCAGCTCCTCCTCCGCCGCCACGAGTAGCTCCGTGTCGTCTCCGATCAACTCCAGCAGCGCGCCGAAACGCTCGACCGGAAGCAGCTCTGCGATGTCCGGGCGCGCCACCGCGCCGTCGCCGTCAGCCGCTGAGCTCGCCCCGCCTCGGCCGGCGGCCAGCTCCTCGCCCGCGATCTCCGCCAGCGCCCGGTGCTCTTCGGCCAGCTCGGCCGCCGGCGCGATCTCGACCTCGCTCACCTCGCCCAACGAACGCTGGGTGAACGTCGAGAACCACCGCAGGGACTCGACCTCGACGTCGAACATGTCGACGCGCACGGCGCGCTCCTCCGTCGCCGGGTAGACGTCGAGCAGGCCGCCGCGCATCGCGAACTGCCCGCGCTCCTCGACCTGGTCGACGCGCTCGTAACCCGCTGCGACCAGCTCGGCCGCGCACTCATCCAGGTCGAGCAGCTCGCCCACGCGCAGCTTGAACGAGTGTGGGCGCAGCGCCGGGTCGGGCACCTTCTCCGACAGCGCCACGGCGCTGACGACGACGACCGGGCCACCCCCGCCGTCCACCCCGCCGCCATCCACGCCGCCTGCCCCACCCGCGCCCGCGCCCGCCCCATCGTCGAGCAGTGCATCGAGCGCCGCCATCCGCAGTCCGACGAGGTGCGCAGGAGGCGTCAGGTGGGACTCGTAGGTGACGCCGCGCGTCGGGTAGTAGCGCACGCGGCGAGGCGCAAGCCACGCGCGCAGATCCGCCGCGAGATCGCGCGCCGCGCGGTCGTCGCCGACGACGACCAGGTGCCCGCGCGAGCGTGAGCGCTCGTCGGCGTCGGCGAGCGCCGCGATCGCGTACGGCCGCAGCGAGGAGGAGACGAACGCGCGGCCGCCATCGCGGGCGAGCGCCTGCGCGGCGGGGTCTTCTTGCAGATGGGCGAGAAGCGGTCGGAGCGGCATGCGTGGCGCTCACACAATAGAGGCGGACAACGGCCGCTCAGGCGGCTGCGGGCGTGCCGCGGCCCGGCGCGGGCCCCCGCCTCTCAGCCGTCTACGTCCCCGGTCAGGATGAGCCGCTCGACCTCCTCGACAGCACGCTCGACGAGCTCAGCGACTGCCAGTTGGCCCTCGCCAAAGCGACCGAGCACCCAGGCCGAGACGATCTCGGGGTCGGTGCTGTCGGGCCGGCCCACCCCCACGCGCACGCGCGTGAACTCGCCGCTGCCGAGCTCGCGCTTGATCGACTTCAGGCCGTTGTGCCCGGCCAACCCGCCTCCCGTGCGCGAGCGCACCTCGCCAAAGGGCAGGTCGATCTCATCGTGCACGACCAGCACACGCTCGAGCGGCAGCTTGTAGGAGCCGCGCGCCGGGCCGACCGAGCGCCCCGCGTCGTTCATGTACGTCTGCGGGCACAGCACGGCGACCCGCGCCGGGTCGCGCGGGCCCGGCTCGCCCAGCGCAGCGCCTGGCTCGCCGCCGCCCACGCGCCCCTCGACGATGCGCCCGCGGAAGCGATCCCTGCCGCGCCCCAACTCCCAACGGCGCACGAGCTCCTCGGCGACCATGAAGCCGACGTTGTGACGCGTCTTCGCGTGCTCCGGCCCGGGGTTGCCCAGGCCAACGATCAGCCAGTCGATCGAGCCGCCGCCGCGGTCCTCGCCGCGACCACGGCCGGCGCGCCCGCCAAACGGACGTCGCAGCGGCTACTCCTCGCCGCCGCCGGACTCGTCGCCGCCCCCGGACTCCTCGCCCTCGGCGACCGCCGCCTCGGCGCCCTCCTCGCCCTCCTCGCCCTCGCCGACGAGCTCCGTCTCGGCTTCGAGCTCCTCCGCTTCGGCCTGCAGTTTCGGGGGGGAGAGCGTGGCCACGACCGTGTCCTCGACCTCGTCGAGCAGCGTCACGCCGTCGGGCATGACGACCGCCTCGAGCCCGATCGTGTCGCCGATCTCCATCTCGCCGACCTCGTGCAGGATCGACTCGGGGATCGCGGTCGGCAGCGCTTCGACGTTCAGCTCGCGGACGATCTGCTCGAGGATGCCTCCTTCCTTGACACCCGGGGCATCGTCGACACCGGTGAGCTCGAGCGGCACGACCGCGTGGATCGCCTGATCCAGTCGCACGCGCAGGAGATCGACGTGCACCGTCTCGCCGCGCACGGGATCGCGCTGGGCCTCCTTGAGCACGACCGGCGTGGCTTTGGCGCCGTCGACGCTCAGGTCGAGCACGGCGCCCGAACGAGCCAGCGCCAAGCGCAGCTCGCGCGCGTCGACGTCGAAGCCGACGGCATCGTCGTTGCCGCCGTAGAGCACGCCCGGCACGCGGCCCGTGCGGCGCAGGCGCCTTGCCGCTCGCGAACCCTGTGCGTCGCGGCTGCGAACCTCGAGTTTTGTGCTGTCATTGGCCATCGGAAGCCTGTGGACTCTAGCAATCCGACGGCGATCGATCGGCCGGCGATAGGGCGGCTAGCAATCGCCTTCGTTGTCGATCGGCTTGCTCAAACCCAGCAAGGTCACGTCGACGCCGGTGAGCACGTTGCCCGTGCGGCGCACGTCGATGCACTGCACGACCGGGAGCTCGCCGATCACCGTCCAGGCCACGCGCGTGCGGCCGGTGGCGTCCGTCGGCGCGTTGGCCGTGGCCGAGGTCAGCGAGAGGATCTTCACCTCCCCCGTCCGGCGCAGACGCGGGTTGGCGGCATTTGCGCGCTGGGTCGCCACGCAGGCCGGATTGCTCGCGCACCCGTGCAGCTGGCGGATCATGCTCGCCGCGTCGCCTCTCGCCTCGGCTTTGATCAGCGCGACGTCCTTTTCGCGTTCGAGGTTGTCCGTCGTGAGGTAGCGCGCCAGGCCCGCGCTGATCGCAAGGAACACCAGCAGCCCCAAGACGATCAGGACGGTTCGTTTCAGGGGCAAGCGGCGCCGTCGCGTCGGGCCGAGCACGGGCATCTCGCTCACGACGCCGGGAGGCCGCTCGCCGCGTGCTCGGGCGGCACGGCTCCCATCAGCCGGTAGGCGAACAGCTCCTCGTAGCCGAGCCTGCGATAGAGCGCCTCCCCCATCGGCGAGGCCTGCAGCGAGGCGAGCTGCGCGCCGAGCTCGAATGCCTTGTTCGTGGCGGCGACGATGCACGCCGCCGCCAGCCCGCGTCCGCGCGTTTCGGGCAGCGCGGCGACCCACCCGACAAACCCCACCGTCGAGCCCCCGCCCGAGGTGAGCCAGAGTGAGGCGCATGCCACCGGGCGGCCGTCCTCGCGCGCGATGCAAGCCCACACGCGGTCGCCGTCGAGCAGCAGCTCCGGCGCGAAGATCTCGCTGAACATGCCTCGTGGGAACCCGATCGAGGGGTAGGCCTCGTCGCATACGCGCCAGTCGGCCGCCGCATCCTCCTCGTCGCCGACCGCGCGCAGCTCGCCGGCGACCGGCTCGAGCGGCGACCGGCAGACCATCTCGGGGTAGCGCTCGAGCACGGGGAACATCCCGGCGGCGAGCGTCGCTCGCTCGAGCCCGGGATCCCCAGGCCACGTGTACACGACGAAGCCGCGTCCGCGCTCGAAGAAGAAGTCCCGCGCGCGCTCCAGCAGCTCGTCCGCGCCCCCGTCGCGAGCCTCGCGCATGAGCGCGTTGAGGAACTGCAGCGAGGCCGGGCTGGCGATCAGCAGCTCACCGTCCGATTCCTCGACCCTCGCCTGCGATCCTTCCGCCCCCCAGCGCGTGACGTCCATCAGATTGCGGTGCACGAGCCGAGCCGGCGATCCCTCCATCGCGTCTATAGATACATCAACCGACGCGCCGCAGCGGAGGCTCGTTTCGTGGCGAGCCGATCAGAACAGCTGGTTCTCGCCGCCGAACACTTCGCTGACGGAGTCGTCGACGAAGATGCGGCGAATCGAGTCGGTCAGCAGCTCCGCGCAGGGCAGCACGCGCACGTTGGCCGGAGCGCCGGGGCCCACCGGGATCGTGTCGGTGACGACGATCTGCTCGAGCGGCGAGGAGCTCAGGTTCTCGTAGGCTGCGCCCGAGAAGACGGCGTGGGTGGCGGCGGCGTAGACGGTCGCGGCGCCCTCCTCCTTGACCGTTCGCGCGGCGGCGCAGAGCGTGCCGGCGGTATCGATCATGTCATCGACGATCACGGCGTTACGGCCTTTGACGTCGCCGATCACGTAGCCGATCTCGGCGACCTGCTGCGCCGGGCGCTCCTTGTCGAGGATCGCCAGCTCGGCGCCCACCTTGGAGGCGAAGTTCTTGTTCAGCTTCACGCGGCCCGCGTCGGGCGCGACCACGACGAGGTCGGGCAGGCCGAGGTCGGAGAAGTACTGCGTGAGCATGAACAGCGCCGTCATGTGATCGACCGGCTTCTGGAAGAAGCCCTGGATCTGGCCGGCGTGCAGGTCCATCGTGAGCACGCGATCGGCGCCCGCGGCCTCGAGCATGCGCGCGACCAGGCGCGCGGAGATCGGCTCGCGCGGAGCCGACTTCTTGTCCTGGCGCGAGTATCCGAACCACGGCGTCACGGCGATCACGCGATGCGCCGAGGCCCCGACGGCGGCATCGATCATGAACAGCAGCTCCATCAACGAGTCGTTGGCCGTGATGCACGTGTGCGGGTTGCCGCAGATCGACTGCACGATGAACACGTCAGCGCCGCGAATCGACTCCTCGTAGCGGCAGTAGACCTCGCCGCTGGAGAACGTCTTCAAGGTGACGGGCCCGAGGTCGACGCCGAGCTTGCCGGCTATGTCGATCGCCAGCTGCGGGTTGGCCCGCCCGCTGAACAGCATCAGGCGCTTGTTGTAATCGAACGGGAGGCTCGCCCGCGAGGCGGCGCTCGTGTCGATCGCGCTGCTCATGTCTCCTCCGAGTGTAAAGGTGCTCCCCGTCGCTCAGCGTATCCCTCGACGTTGCTCTGGCGGGCTCGGGCGATCGCCAGCGCGCCGTCCGGCACGTCGTCGGTCACGACCGAGCCGGCCGCCGTCCAGGCGTCGTCGCCGACGGTCACGGGTGCGATGAAGGAGGTGTCGACGCCGCCCTTGACGCGCTTTCCGATCTTGGTGCGATGCTTCTCGCGACCGTCGTAGTTGGCCGTGATGCTCGCCGCGCCGAGGTTCGTTTGCTCGCCCACGTCCGCGTCGCCGATGTAGGAGAGGTGCGGGACTTTGGCGCGCGCGCCGATGTCGGAGTTCTTGATCTCGACGAACGTGCCGACCTTGGCGCCGGCGCGGAGCACCGTCCCGGGGCGCAGGTAGCCGAACGGGCCCACGCTCGCCCCGTCCTCGAGCACGCAGTCGATCAGGTAGGAGTGCCTGATCGTGCAGCCTTCGCCGATCCGCGTGCTGCCGCGGATCGAGGTGAACGGCTCGATCGTCGTGTCGCGACCGATCTGGACGTCGACGTCGATCACGGTCGCCTCGGGGTCGACGATGCCGACGCCCGCGAGCATGTGACGGTGGTTGATCGCGTGCTGCGCCAGCCGCCGTGCGCGAGCCAACGCCGCGCGGTCGTTGACCCCGAGCATCGCCGCCGGATCATCCAGCCGGTGGGCGGCCACCGCGCCTCCGTCGGCGCGCAGCTCGTCGAGCACCTGCGGCAGGTACAGCTCGCCCTGGGCGTTGTCAACGCTCAGGCGCGGCAGCGCGTCCCGCAGCGAGTCGGCCGCGAACGCGTAGATGCCCGCGTTGACCTCCTGGATCTCGAGCTCCTCGGCGCTTGCATCGCCGTCCCGCTTGGTCTCGACGACCCGCAGAACGGCGCCGTCTGAGTCACGCACGACACGCCCGTAGCCGCTCGGGTCGGCGAGGACGCTGGTGACCATCGTCGCCTGGGCCCCGCTGCGCTCGTGCGCCTCTGCCAGTCCGCGCACGGCGTCCGCTCCGAGGAGCGGGACGTCGCCGCTGAGCACGAGCACCGTGCCGTCCACCGGCGCCTGGACCGCGTCGAGGTGGGCGATCGCCGCGGCCACCGCGCCGCCCGTCCCGTCCGACTGCTCCTGCACGGCGAGCTCGACCCCGTCCGGCAGCACCGACTCGATCGCTCGCGCCGGAGAGTCGACCACGACCACGCGCCCAGCGCCCGCAGCGAGCGCGGCGCGCACCGGCCACAGCACCATCGGCAGGCCGCACAGATCGTGCAGCACCTTCGGCGTCACCGAGCGCATGCGCGTGCCCTGGCCGGCGGCGAGGATGAGGACCGTCGGCGCGGAGGTCACCCTGCGGATGCTAGCTCGATCGAAGCTGGGGGGCAGGGATTCGAACCCCGATTCTCAGGACCAAAACCTGATGTCCTGCCATTGGACGACCCCCCAAAGGGGTCGCTGAAGGATAGAGGCCGGCCGGTCGTCTGCGAATGCGCAAAACCCGTGAATAAATGGCCCGGAACGGGTATGTAGCACCGCGATCTGGTCCGTTTGCAACGATTCTTGCACTTGCCGAGGGGAGCCGAAACAGCGCGCAGGCATCCCGGCGTACCCCTCGTGGCGGCGCTGCTGCTTGCGCTGAGCGCATTCGGGCTCCCCTCCGCCGGCGCCGCCGAAGGCACTCGGTCGGGCGCGCGCGCGGCCGTGTCGAGCGCGGCCTGCGCCGGCGCCGGCTCCTCCCCCAACGGCCGCAACGCCGCCCTGATCGACCGCGCCACGCTGTGCCTGATGAATCGGATACGGATCGCCCACGGTCTCGTTCCGCTGCGCTTCAACTCCTCGCTCGGGCGGATCGCCTCGGGCCAGGCCAGCGACATGGTCGGCGGGCACTACTTCGGCGACCAGAGCAGCTCCGGGAAGTCGCCGCTCGCCCGGATCATGGCCTCCAGCTACGTAGCGCACCACCCCGGCCTGCACCTGCATGCTGCTCAGAACATCGGCTGGGGCACCGGGCACGCCGCGACGCCCGCCGGCATCGTGACCGCCTGGATGCACTCGCCGCCGCACCGCGCGATCATCCTCACCGGCAGCTACCGCGACGCCGGCGTGGGCGTGGCCCCGTCGGTGCCCTCGGGCTTCGATGGGCAGTGGCACGGCGGCACCTACGCCGCCGAGTTCGGCACGCGCTCGCGCTAGGGGGATCGCTCAGGGCGTACGGCCCGAGCGACGGGGAACGCGTCCCCCTTCGGCGCCCGCCTCCGAGGCGGGGCCGTCGGCGGAGGAGATGCCGAGCACGCGCATCGCCTTGAGCCCGAGACTGAGCTTCTCGCGCCCGTCACTCGAGCCGACGTCGTGGCCCGAGAGCTCGCGCACCCGCTCCAGGCGGTAGTAGATCGTGTGGCGGTGGGTGAACAGTCGCTGGGCCGTACCGGCGACGTTGCCGTCGGCCTCGAGGAACGCCTCGAGCGTGCGCACGAGGTCGGTCTCGTACTGCTCGTCGTAGGCGACCAGCGGCTCGACCGTCTCCTCGTAGAAGCGCTGCAGCTCGGCCGGGTTCTCGCTCATGGCGCTCAGCAGCAGGCGGTAGGCGCCGGTCTGCTCGAACGCCAGCGCGGCGCCGTCGGGCGAGCCGTGCGCGACGTTGGCCGCGAGCAGCGCCTCGCTGGCCGCGCGCGGCAGCTCGGCCGGGTCCTGGGCGATGCGGCTGCGCCCGAGCGCGAACGTGTACCCGGACAAGGACGCCTCCATCTCGCGCAGGATCCCGTCGGCGGCGCGCGCCGCCGTCGCCTCCTCGCCCCCGGGCACCAGCAGCAGCACCTCGGCGCCGGCGACCCCGTCGCGCTCGGACAGCGCCGCGATCGAGCGGCTCGCCACGGCGCGGGCGCCGCGCTCTGCGACGACCCGCACGCGCCCGCGCCAACCCTCGTCGGTGGGGGCCTGCGGATGGGCGCGGGCCACGATCATGCTCGCACCCTCCTGCACCTCCAGCGAGAGCTCGCCCGCGCGCGCCAGCAGCTCCTCGCGATCGGTCAGCTTGCGTGCGAGCAGTGCGCGCAGGAAGTCGGCCGCCGCCGTCTCCGACGCACGTTCGGGCGCGCGCACGCGCTCCACCTCCGAGGCGATCATGGTCGCCAGCAGGCGCCTCATCGACGCGCTCGGCTCGGTCTTGGCGCGCATGTGCAGAGCACCCACGACCGTGTCGGCGACGCGCAGCGGGATGCTCGTGACGCCCTTACCCTGGGACAGCAACGCGCGCTCCTCGGCCGGCGAGCGTGCTGCGACGGCGAGCGTGGCGCCCCATGCGTCGCTCACGGCCAGGCTCGCCTCGAGCGCCTTGGCGGCGGCGCGCACGACCTCAGGCAGCCCTGCGCCGGACTCGACCGCCTCGGTGATCGCATCGAGCGCCGCGTAGTCCGGCACGCTAGACCCAGAGGTAGATGACGGCGGCGGCCGCGCCGACGCCGACGCCGACGAGCGCGCCCAGCACGTACAGCGAGAGGACGGTCGCCGCGACGCGCTGCCACAGGCGGGTGTAGGCGGTCCAGGCGGGCACCAGGATCAACCCGACATACAGGGCCAGCGCAAACGTGCCGGCGCCGATCGCGACCAGCTCGTTGACCGTCGTGCGGCTCACGCGATGCTCATCTCGTTGCGTGCCAAGCCGTGATTGTGACGCATGCGCGGGCCGTCACATCTCGACGACCGCGCCGAAGGCCGCGCCAACCGAGCTGGCGGCGAGCGGCGCCGGGTCGCGGTCGGACAGGTCGAGCAGCGCGCGGCGGACGCGCCCGGCGGCGTTGGCGTGGGCGAACAGGCCGATCACGGTCGGCCCGGAGCCGCTCACGAGCGCGAGCTCGGCGCCGGCGTCGGCGACCGCCGCGAGCGCTCGGCCGACACCGGGCAGGAGCGAGAGCGCGGCGGGCTGCAGATCGTTGTGCAGCAGCTCGCGCGCCGCCGGCAGCGGCGCGCCGAGCTCGAGCGAGCGCGCCAGCTGGGCGCGAACGTGGTCGAGTTCCCGCATCCCGCGGGCGAGGCCGAGATCGTCGGCCGCCCGATAGACCGCCGCCGTCGAGAGCTGCGCCGCGAAGGGGAGGACGAGCAGCTCCAGCGTCGGCAGCGGGTCGGGCAGCTGCGCGAGCCGCTCGCCCGCGCCGCTCGCAAGCCATCGTCCCGGCGCTATCTGGGCGGGCACATCAGCGCCCAGCGCCGCGCCCAACTCGCGCAGCAGCGCCTCGTCGCCGAGGCCGGAGGCATGTCGCGCCAGGCGCAGTGCCGCCGCGGCGTCGGCCGAGCCGCCGCCGAGCCCCGCCGCAACCGGGATCCGCTTGTGCACGCTCAGGCGCAGGGGCGGGGAGTCCCAGCCGGTGGCCTCGCGGAAGGCGGCGAGCGCACGCGCGGCCAGGTTCTCCTGCGGCGGTCCGGCGAGCCCAGGGCAGAGGAGCTCGTCGGCGAGCGCCTCCGGCGGCGCCGGCTCGAGCGTGAGCTCATCGGCGAGCGAGATCGATTGCATCACGCTCACCAGCTCGTGGCGCCCATCGGCGGCTCGAGGCGGGCCGAGGAAGAGGCCGAGGTTGACCTTGGCCGGCGCGAGGGCGCGATAGGCGCCGGACGCGCTCACCGCTGCAGCGCGGCCGCCAGCGCGCGGAAGTCCTCGGGAGAGAGCCGCTCGGCGCGCACGTCCGCCGGGTGGCCCTGCGCCAGCAGCGCGGCGCGGACCCGCTCGCGCGTCCCCTCCGCCGCGCCGGCGGCCAGCGCGAGCGAACCGGCGAGCGTCTTGCGCCGGTGCGCGAAGGCGTCGCGTACGAGCACGCGCAGCTCGTGCGAAACGTCGTCGGCGTCGCGGCGCGCGAGCAGCAGCAGCACCGAGTCGACGTTCGGCACCGGCTGGAAGACGCTGCGCGAGACCGAGCGCAGCACGCGCACCTCGCACGAGAGCTGAGCCAGCACCGAGGGCGCGCCGTAGGCCGACGTGCCAGGCGCTGCCGCGAAGCGCTCGCCCACCTCCCGCTGCACCATCGCCACCCAGCGCGTCATCGTCGGGTATATCCCGATCGTGCGCAGGATCCCCCCAGCGGCGATGTCGTAGGGAAGATTGGCGACGAGCTTGTTCGGCGTGGGCTGCAGCGCCCCGAGGTCGAGCTGCATCGCATCGCCCCAATGCACGCTCACGTTGGCGTGGGCCGAGGTCGCGTCGAGCAGCGCCTCGCGCAGGCGCTCGTCGATCTCCACTACGTGAACGTGCGCAACGCGCTCGGCCAGATGCTCGCTGAGGACGCCCAGGCCGCCGCCGATCTCCAGCACGACGTCCCCGCGGCCGAGCTCGGCGGCGCGCTCGATCACGCCGAGGATGTTCGAGTCGATCAGGAAGTTCTGCCCGAGGTCGCGGTCGGGACGCACGCCGAAGCGCCGCAGCCGGCGCAGGCTGGCCTGCGACGGGGCCTCGCCCGGCTCGCCGCCGGCGCCACCCCCCCGGCGCGGTCTCGCTCCCACCGCCGCGCGCCCCCTGCTCACCAGCCGAAGAGGCGCGCCGCGTTGCGCTCGACCGTGGCGTCGAGCTCGGCCACCGAGACGCCCCGCAGCTCGGCGATGAAGGCGAGCGTGTGCGCGACGTACGCCGGCTGGTTGCGATGCTTGCGCACCGCCTGCGGCGTCAGATAGGGGGCATCGGTCTCGACCAGCAGGCGGTCCTCCGGGACGGCGCTCGCCGCCTGCGCGAGCTCGCCGGCGCTCTTGTACGTCACGTTGCCGGCGAACGAGATCGCATAGCCGCGCCGCAGGCACTCCCCGAGCTGCTCGGGCATCGAGAAGCAGTGCAGCACGACGACCACGTCATCTGCTTCGGCGGCGAGCAGGTCGAGCGTCGGACCCTCGGCCGCGCGCGTGTGGATCACGAGCGGCTTGCCCGTCTCGCGCGCGAGTGCGATCTGCGCGGCGAAGGCCCGCTCCTGGTCCTCGCGCGGCGCGCCCTCCCGGTAGAAGTCGAGCCCGGTCTCGCCGATCGCCACGCAGCGCTCGTGCGCGGCGAGCGCCCGCAGGTCGGCCAGATCGGCGCCGTCGAAGCCCTTGGCCGCATTCGGGTGGCGGCCGATCGCCGCGTACACCTGGGGAAAGGCCTCGGCGGCGGCAAGCGCGGAGCGACAGGAGGAGCCGTCGATCCCGACGGTGAGGATGCGCGTTACACCGACCGCAGCGGCGCCCGCCACGAGCTCGGCATCCGGCGGCTCGCACAGGTCCAGATGGGTGTGCGAGTCGATCAAGCCGCGCCGTCCCGCTCCGCGCGCGGCGGCGAGGCGGGCGCGCCCTGGTCCTTCGGGAACAGCGGCTGCAATGGGCCGACCTGCTCGATCCCGCCGGTGCCGAGCGCGGCGCCGGCGAGCGACACGCCAGGAGCGCCGAGCGCCGCGAGCAGCCGCTCGGCGCTCCTCGGAAGGTACGGCCACAGCAGCACGGTCACGCAGCGAAGGCCCTCGGCGAGGGTGCGCAGAACGCGATCGAGATCGGCCGCCCGCGCCGGCTCCTTGGCGAGGTGCCACGGCGCCTGTTCCTCGACGTAGCGATTCAGCCGGCGCACGCGCTGCCAGATCTCGTCGAGCGCCAGCGTCAGCTCCGCGCGGTCGAGGCACTCCGAGACTCGCTCCGACAGGCCGAGGAAGTCCTCGCGCAGCGCTGCGTCGACCTCGCCCGGCGCGAGCGCTCCGTCCCGGTAGCGCTCGATCATCGCGATCGTGCGGCTCGCGAGGTTGCCGAGCTCGTTGGCCAGCTCGCTCTCGTAGCGCTGTTCGAATGAGGCCGTCGAGACGGAGCCGTCCTGGCCGAGCGGCACCTCGCGCAGCAGGTAGTAGCGCAGCGCGTCGGCGCCGAAGCGCTCGATCACCTCGAACGGGTCGAGCACGTTGCCGAGCGACTTGCTCATCTTCTCGCCATCCATCAGCAGGAAGCCGTGAACGAGCACGTGCTCGGGCAGCTCGAGCTCGGCCGCCATCAGCAGCGCCGGCCAGTAGACGGCGTGAAAGCGCAGGATGTCCTTGCCGATCAGGTGGTAGTTGGCCGGCCAGAACGTGCGCGTGAGATCGGCCGCACCGTCGACCGAGCTGCTGCCCGCGAGCCCCGACGGGGCGGGCGCGTAGGAGAGCGCGCTGTAGTAGTTGAGCAGCGCGTCGAACCACACGTAGAAGACGTGCTCGGGGTCCCACGGCACCGGCACGCCCCATGTCAGCTTGTGCCGCGTGAGCGGCACATCGCGCAGCCCCGAGCGGATGAACGAGAGCGCCTCGTTGTATCGCGTGCGCGGCAGCACGAATTCCTCGCGCTCGGCGTACAGCTCCTCCAGGCGGCCCTGGAAGGCGGAGAGCTTGAAGAAGTAGCTGTCCTCCTGCTCGCGCGTGAGCTCGATGTGGTGGATCGGACAGAGGTTGCCCTCGTCGATTTCGTTCTCGGCCTTGAAGTCGGCACAGCGCGGGCAGTACCAGCCCTCGTATATGCCCTCCTCGACAAAGCCGTTCTCGCGCACGCGCGCGAGCACCTCCTGCACCGTCGCCATGTGCTGCGGGTCGGTCGTGCGGATGAAGAAGTCGTTGCTCGCCTCGATCTGCGGCGCCAGCGCCTTGAAGCGCTCGGCGTTGCGGTCGGCGAGCTCCTGCGGCGAGACACCGAGCGCATGTGCGGCGTCGGCGACCGGCTCGCCGTGCTCGTCGGTGCCCGTCAGGAAGAACACCGGCTCGCCGCGCTGGCGGTGGTGGCGGGCCATCACGTCGGCCGCGATCGTCGTATAGGCGTGGCCCAGGTGGGGCGCCGCGTTGACGTAGTAGATCGGGGTCGTGACGTAGAAGGACATCGCCGCGCCCAGGCTACTGGCCCGCGCCGCTCAGCCGCCGGCGCGCTCGCGCGTGAGCTCGCGATAGAGCTCGTTGGCGCTGAGGCCGGTCAGGCCGGCGAGGACGCCCGCGGCGGCGCGGGCGCGTGCGCCGGCGGCGACGAGCTCCCGCAGAGCCGTCAGCACCTGCTCGCGCGAGGCCGACCCGGGCTCGGCCGCTCCGATCACGAGCACGATCTCACCGCGCGCAGCCTCGGCCCGATAGTGAGCGGCGAGCTCGGCGGCGCGACCGCGGCGCACCTCCTCGTGCAGCTTGGTCAGCTCGCGGCAGACGGCCGCCGGACGATCGGGGTCGAGCTCCGCTAGCGCGAGGAGCGTGGCGGCCAGCCGGCGCGGCGACTCGAAGGCGACCAGCGTCTCCTGCGCTTGCGCAAGCAGGCGCGCGAGCTCCGAGCGCTTGCGCGGCAGAAAGCCGACGAAGCACCAGCGCTCGGCCGGCAGGCCGGAGGCCACGAGCGCCGTCGTCACGGCGCTCGGCCCGGGCAGCACCTCCACGTGCACGCCCGCGGCGAGGGACTCGCGCACGAGCGCGAACCCCGGATCGGACACGAGCGGCGTGCCGGCATCCGAGACGAGCGCGACCACCGCCCCGTCTCGCATGCGCGCCACGAGCTCGCCGGCGCGCGCTCTTTCGTTGTGCTCGTGGAGGCTCAGGAGACGCGCGGAGATGCCGTGGCGCTCGAGCAGCACACGCGTGTGGCGCGTGTCCTCGCAGGCGATCGCATCCGCGCCGCGCAGCGCGTCGAGCACGCGCAGCGTGACGTCCTGCAGGTTGCCGATCGGCGTCGGGCAGACGAGCAGCCGGCCGCCGGCAACCTCCGCGGGGGTCATGTGGCAAATATAGGGTCCAGTCGATGTCCCCCGAGCAAGACCCTGGGCCTGGCGAGCCACGGCCCAGGTACACGCGCTACCGCGCGCGCCGCCGCCTGTTCGGCGAGCGCGAGGTCCAGCAGGGCTTGCCGACGCGCGAGCGCGCGGGCGATCGAGCGGCGCAGCCGCCCGAGCGCGGCGGCAAGAGCGCCCGGCTCGCGAGTCGCCGGCGTGGCAGTGCCCCTGGCCAGATCCTCGCGCCGGGTCGAAGCAGAGCGCAGCGCTTTGCCGACTGGTGGCGCCGGCTCACGCCCAAACGGGTTGTGCTGCTCCTGATCGGGTTGATCGTCGCCTGGCTGCTGCTTTCGCTCGCGCTGTTCCTGATCAGCTCTCACTTCGAGCGCACGGACCCCCCGAAGGACGTCGCCGGCGTGCTCGACCCGGCTGGCTATCCACTCACCTCGGCCAACAACATCCTCGTGCTCGGCTCGGACCGGCGCCCGAAGGGGAGCAAGGAACCGGGCGCCAACACGTCAGGGCCGAGCCGCTCGGACTCGATCATGCTGATCCGCATCGGCGGCGGGCACGACGCGCGCCTGTCGATCCCGCGCGACACGGTGATCGAAATCCCGGGTCACGGCCTGCAGAAGATCAACGCGGCGTACGCCTTCGGCGGCCCGGCGCTGTCGATCTCGGTGATCAAGCGCTACCTAGACATTCCGATCAACCACGTGGTCGAAGTCAACTTCGAAGACTTCCCACAGCTGATCGACGCGATGGGGGGCGTCGACTACACGGGCGACTGCGTCGTCTCGCGCATCGACGGCGGCTTTCGCAACGGCGGCTACACGCTGCGGCTCGCCAAGGGCACGCACCACATCGACGGCAAGCAGGCGCTCGCGCTGGCGCGCACGCGCGAGAACCTGTGCGCGCCCAACGAGACCGACCTGCAACGCGAGGAACACCAGCAGGCGCTGTTCAGCGCGATGAAGGATCGCCTGCTCTCCCCTTCGAGCTTCCTGCGGCTGCCCTGGATCGCCTGGGACGCGCCGCCGGCGATCATCTCCGACATGAGCGGCCCCACACTGCTCGGCCTGTTCGGGGCGATGGCGGTCTCGGGCACCCCGCCGACGCGGGTGCTCAAGCCCGAAGGGGTGCAGACGCTGCCCGACGGCGAGAGCGGCCTGCGCGTCTCCGAAGCCGAGCGCCGCGCGGCGGTCGCGCGGTTCATGTCGGGCTGAGGCTCAGCCCTTCTTGGCCGCGGCGGGCTTGGCGTCCTTGGCCTTGCCGGGCGCCTTCGCGCCCGAGCCCTTCTCGGGCTTGGCGCCGTCGCCGGATGACGCGGTGCCGGCGCCGTCGCCCGAGGACGATCCGTCCTTGGCCGAGGAGTCGCCGCCGGAGGGGCCCTCGGCTGCTGCGGCCGTCTCGCGCTGGCGCTTGCGCGTGCCGTAGTCGGTGTTGTAGAAGCCCTTGCCCTTGAAGTGCACCGCGGGCGGGTGCAGCACCCGTTCGACGGGCACGCCGCTCTCGGGGTCGACCGTCAAGGCCTCGTCGCTGAAGGACTGCTGGATCTCGAACGTCGTCCCGTCGGGGCGACGGTACTCGTAGATGGGCATGCGTTGAAGCTAGCCGGTCGGCAGGCGCGATTCGGGTCGCTAGTCGGTCAGCAGGGCGCGGACGGCGACGATCCCGGCCTGGATGGTCGCGTCGAAATCGCGCTCCGGCTCGGCCAACATACGCAGGGCGAGCCCGTCGCCGAGTGAGAAGAGCACCTCGGCCACGGCGTCCGGCTCGGCGTGCAGGCGCAGGATGCCCTCGCCCTGTGCGGCGGCGAGCATCGCGGCGACCTGCCCGCGCATGCGGCGCATCAGCCGGCCGTACTCGGCCGCGATGTCCTCGTTGCGGCGCGAGAGCATGAAGAGTTCGAAGACGAGCGTGACGAAGTCCGGGTCGTCGTGCACGGTCTCCTGCAGGTTCTGCGCCATCAGGTCGATGAAGTCATCGGCCGTCTGCGCGCCCGCGAGCTGGTGCTCGAGCACCTCCATGCGCAGCTCGCAGTCGCGGCGAGCGGCCTCGACGAGCAGCTGCTCCTTGGTGCCGAAGTAGTAGTGCAAGAGGCCCCTGGAGACGCCGGCCTCGCGCGAGACGTGGTCGAAGGTGGAGCCGGCCGTGCCGCGGCGCGCGACGCTGCGCCGCATCGCCTCGACGATGCGCTGGGCCTTCTCGCCCGAGAGCGAGCGCCCGCCCGGGCCGACCGAAGTCGACTCGGCCGAGCCGTCCGTCGCGGAGCCGGGCTCCGCGACGTCCGTCTCGATCACTGCGTCCGCTGCGCTCATCCTTGCGGCGGCTTCGGGCTAGGCGGCGGGCGCGCCTGCGGGCGCGGGCTCCGCCGGAGCGGTGGTCGAGCTGTAGTCGAACTCCTCCTCGGCGCCGAACAGCAGGTCGAGCACCTTCGAGCGCAGGCCCTCGCTGAGCGCGATCGCGAGCACGCCGGCGACGCCGATCAGCAGCAGCGAGCGACCGATGCCACCTTTGCGCCTGCGCCTCGGGGGCTCGCGCAGCGCGCTGGAGGCTTCGCGCAGCGCGCCGGCCGCCTCCTTCAGCTCGCGCTGGAGCTTCTTGTCCTCGAACAGCGCCTCCGTGGCGGGCTTGCCGTTGGTCATGCGCCCGTACGCGCTGCGCGCAGCGCCATACGCGGTGAGCAGGGAGCCACGCAGCTCCTCGTCCTCGAGCAGACGCTGCAGGTACCGGTTGCGCTGCGCCGCCCGCGCAGCTTCGCCGGCCTTGTTGATCCTGTCCTTCGCTGCCATCACCGAACCTCGTCTCTGCCGAAGCTTTGCTGGGTCTGTCGGCAAATATACCCCGATGCGGGCGAGCCGTAGCGGCCGATCGGCCGCCACGCGGGGCGCGCCGGGCCGACATGCGAGGCTTGCGCGCGATGCCCACCTTCGAGGCCACGCTCACCGTGCTCGGCGTGCTGCTGATGCTGGGGGCGCTCGCCTCGGGGCTGGCGCGCCGCTCGATGCTCTCGCTGGCGGCGCTGTTCGTGCTCGCCGGCTTCGTGCTCGGCAACGGCGGCTTGGACTGGATCGATTTCCGCGCGCGTTCCGGCTTCGTCGAGGATCTGGCCTTCGCCGCCTTGATCGTGATCCTGTTCCGCGACGGTCTGGAGGTCGAGGGCGAGATGCTCCAGCGCGCCTGGCACCTGCCGCTGCGCAAGCTCGTGCTGGCGATGCCGCTGACGACGGTGATCGTGGCGGCGGCCGGGCGCGTCCTGATCGGCCTCTCCTGGACCGAGTCGTTCCTGCTCGGCGCGCTGCTGGCGCCGACCGATCCGGTGCTCACCTCGAGCATCGTCACCAACCCGCGCGTGCCGCGGCTGGTGCGCCATTCGTTGAACCTCGAGTCGGGGCTCAACGACGGCCTGGCGCTGCCCGCGGTGCTCGCCTTCCTGGCGGCCCTGAGCGCCGACTCGGGCCACTTCGTGTGGTGGCGCTTCGTGCTGCAGGACATCGGCCTCGGCCTCCTCTTCGGCCTCGCCTGCGGCTGGATCGCCTCGCTGCTGATGCCGCGCGAGACGGGCATGCCGCCGTCACTGTCGATCCCCCTACATCAGAAGTCGCTGTTCGCGCTCGGCGTGGCCTTCGCCACCTACGGCGTGACCGTGCTCTCGCCCAAAGGCAACGGCTTCATCGCCGTGTTCGTGGCAGCGATCGTGCTCGGCATCCGCCGTCCGGACGCGCGCGTGCACTTCGAGCGCAACGCGGAAGAGATGGTCGAAATCGTCAAGCTCGGGATCTTCTTCGTGTTCGGCTCGCTGCTCACCGTCCACGCATTCACGCGCGAGGGCTGGGCGGCGCTCGCGCTCGTCGCCGTCGTGTTCTTGATCGCCCGCCCGGTGGCGGTTTGGGTGGCGCTCGCCGGCACCCGCACCGACGCGGCCACGCGGCTGTTCATGGGCTGGTTCGGGCCCAAGGGCGTCGCATCGATGACGTTCGCCCTGATCGTCCTCGACCAGGGCATCCCGAGCGGCCAGCGCATCTTCGACCTCACCGCGCTCGTGGTGTTCTGCTCGATCTTCCTGCACGGCATTACCGACACTCCCGGCGCGAACTGGATCGCGCGGCGCAGCGAACGGCGGGTCGCCGAGCACTCGGCCTAGACGTGCAGCGCGGCCTGCTCCTGAGCGGACGGGAACGACCAGGCCGCGCGCGAGCGGCGCTCCTGGCGAAAGACGAAGCGCAGCTGCTGCGGCGGGCGCAGTTGCGCCTCGTTGGGACGGAACGTGGCGCAGGGCTCGCTCAACTCGAGCGCACAGAGCAGGTTGCAGCGAAAGAAGCATTCCTCGCAGGTGACCTTCCGCGTCGCGCGCTTGCCCTGCGTTCTCGTAGCCACCCGCTGCCTCCCGGACCCATCTGATTGAACGGACGGGAGGCATCAAAGCACCACGGGGGGGCGCCGTCACGCGGGCACTCCGCAAATCGCAGACAAAAGAAATTGCTACCCGTAAAGAGCCAGAAACGAGTCACTTGGATGTGACAATCCGGGGATCGCGCCTGCACTTTGCGGACGATCGCCTGCCCGTGCCGGGCATCCGCGGGCGGGCTCGCCGCGGCCCTCGTCGGCCTTGCCGGCGTGGCGGCGCCACCCGCCATCAGACCGGCCGCCATCATGTGTCTGGATGCGCGTTCTCCTGACCGGCGCCAGCGGCTTCATCGGCGCCCTGCTCGCGCCGCGCCTGCAGTCGCGCGGACACGAAGTGGTCGCGCTCGCGCGCGAGCCCTCGCGTGTGCAGGCCGAGGTGCCTGTGCTGCGCGGCGATGCGATCAACGGCGAGGGGCTGCTCGAGGCGCTCGAGCAGGTGCAGGTCGCCTATTACCTGATCCACTCGATGGAGCGGGCAGGCACGGGGCAGGCTCCGTTCCAGGAGCGCGAGCGCCTCGCGGCGGCGAACTTCGCGGCCGCCGCGGCCGATCGCGGCGTGAGTCGAATCGTCTACCTCGGCGGCCTGCTCGGTGACGGGGGCCATGCTCGCTCGCGCCATCTGGCCAGCCGCGCCGAGGTCGAGCAGGTGCTGCTGTGTGCTGTGCCCGACTCCGTCGCGCTGCGTGCCTCGATCGTGATCGGCGCGCGCTCGCGCTCGTTCCGCCTGCTCGTGCACCTGGTCGAGCGCATGCGCGTGCTCGCGCTCCCGGCATGGCGGCGCTACCGCACGCAGCCGATCGACGAGCGCGACATTGCCGAGATGCTCGTCTCGGCCGCCGACGCCGACGTCGGCGGCCGCTCGCTCGACGTCGGTGGGCCGGACGTGCTGTCCTACGGCGGGATGATCGAGCGGATCGCCGATCTGATGATGGTCCACCGCCCGGCGCTGGGGATCGGCGTGAACGCGACCGGTTTCACCGCGCGCGTGGCCGCGGCGATCGCGAGCGAGGACCCGGACCTGGTGGTCCCGCTGATGGAGAGCCTGCATGGCGATCTGCTGCCCGCAGAGGACCATGCGGCGGAGCTGCTGGACGTTCGCCTGCATCGGTTCGACGCGGCTGTCGAACACGCGCTCGCCGAGTGGGAAGCCTCCGAGCCGCTGGCTGCGCGCTGATCGGCGAGCACCCGCGGGCAGATGAGCGTCGTCACCGCATCCATCGAGATCGCTGCGCCGCGCGAGCGCGTTTGGCGGGTTGTGATGGACCCCGCGCGGTTGCCCGACTGGGTGACGATTCACCGCAAGCTCATCCATGCCGACGAGGGGCCGCCGCGCGTGGGCTACGAGATGGATCAGCAGATACACCTGCGCGGCGTGAGCCTCGAGGTTCACTGGCGACTGGTCGAGTGCGAGCCGTGCGCGAAGGCCGTCTGGGAGGGTCGCGGCCCAGCCCGCGCACGTGCGCATACCGAATATGTGTTGAGCGACGAGAACGGTGCGATGCGGTTTGACTACCGCAACGAGTTCCGCCCTCCGCTCGGCCCGATCGGCGCGCTCGTCAGTCGCGCGCTCGTGGGAGGCATGCCCAAGCGCGAGGCCGAGCGCACGCTCGCTCGCCTGCGTTCATACGTGGAGGACTAGCTCACCAGTGAAGAACTAGTAAGGTGAGCGCCTATCAGTCTTGCCTGAGGCGAACCGCCTTACATGCCTTAGGCCATTTTTACCTAGTGAAGAGGATTAAACCGTGACCGACTTCCTTGATGAGAAGCGCAAAGAGATCTCTGACCGACTGAAGGAGCTGAAGCCGGCGGTGGACGAGTACAACCGCCTCGAGGCAGCCGCGTCGGCGCTGGAGGGTGTCGGTGGCAGGGCGGCTGCGAGCGCAACCGCAGCCCCACGGCGCCGCGGCCCTGGTCGCCCCCGTGGCTCGGTCAGCCGCAAACGCGCCGGCGCCGCCGCGCCCGTCAAAGCCGGGCGCAAAAAAGCGGCCCGGACGACCGGGCGGCGCGCGGGACGCCGTAAAGGCAGCGGCACGCGCGCGGCCGAGGCGCTCTCGTTCGTCCAGGGCCAGCCCGGCATCACGATCCCCGAGCTGGCCGCCAAGATGGGGATCAAGCAGAACTACCTATACCGCGTGCTGCCGGGGCTCGAGCAGGAAAAGAAGGTAACCAAGAAAGGCCGCGGCTGGCACCCGAAGGCGTAGTCTCGTCCGCCTTCCAGCTTGTGAGGTCCGCCTGGGCGGGGCCGCTGCGTAGCGGCTTCGTCTAGGCCTACCAACCCACCTGTACCCTAGTCCTCGTGAGCAACGACGAGCACGCCAGGCCTGTCGTAGCAGCCAGCGGATTTCAGTGAATGGAAAGGGCGCGGCTTCGGTCGCGCCCTTTTTGTTTCCCATTGACGACACGGGTTCGCAGCGCTCGAATTTCTGTGAGCGCGCAGGGCGTGCCCGCCGTCTCACGGCGTGTCAGGGCTGCAGCAGCCGGCTGGCGCTCTGCTGGAGGGTGCTCGTCAGCTCGCGGTCTGAGAAACCGGCGTTGCGAAGCTCTCGATAAGTCTCAAAGGCTGTGAGCATCATCAGCAGGCCGAGCGCGCGGCGCTCGCTCAGGCCGGGCTGCAGGCGCCCGGCGCCGCGCAGGTGGCGAATCAGCCTGCTCATCTCGCCGCGACGGTCGGCGCGCTGGCGGTCGACGAGGTCCTGCGCGGCCGGATCGATCGCGGCGACGCCGTAGAGCTGAACGAGGATCGCCTGCTCGGAGGACCAGAAGCGAACGCACTGCTCGACCGTCTCGGCAAGCGCTGCGTCGGCGTCGTCGAGGGCGACCGTTTCCCTCACCCTCAGCAGCGCAGGATTTGCGTCGAAGGTGTCACAGATTGGGTCGATGAGATCGAGCCGCGAGCGGAAATGCTGATAGAGCGTCGCGCGGGCGATGCCGGCGCGATCGGCCACCTCCTCGACGGTCGCTTCGTGGAACGCCCCCTCGGCCAGCAGCGTGCGCACGGCATCGACGATCTTCTGACGCGTCTGGACCGAGCGGTTCGAGCGGCGGCGTCCGCGATATGCGCGCGCGGCGGGCATTGACGGACAGTCTAGACATCGTGTCTGACATTTGCTAGCGTCCAGACGCCTTGTATAGATGGATCGTCTACTTTCAGGAAGGAGCGGACTCATGCCAAGTACGTCTCGCGAGACCGCCTCGCGCGTCGAGGACATGGGAGTGATGGAGGGCCGCTACGAGGAGCTCGGCGGCTACACGGTCGGCTTCGAGCACTTTCGCGAGGACGCCGATGCGACGCCTCTGTTCAAGGGGCTGCCAGACGACCGCTGCCAGAGCCCGCACTGGGGTTATCTGATGCGCGGCAAGGTGACGTTTCGCTACGCCGACCGCGACGAGGTCTACGAAGCGGGCGATGCGTACTACGCGCCGCCCGGCCACATTCCGATCGTGACCGCCGGCACCGAGATCGTCGAGTTCAGTCCGACCGAGCAGTACGCGCAGACGATGGCCGTGCTGTCGGGCAACCTCGCAGCGATGCAGGGCAGCTGAGATGCCTCAGGCGAGCGCTTCGGCGATCGACACCGCTGCCATCCGGTTGCGCGACGCTGCGCGGATCGAGCTGGCCGAGGCGCGCGCCTGGGCTGACCTCTACGCAGCGGCGCCGCCCACCTTCGCGGCGTCGGCCGGCGTCACCTCGCGCTGGGTCGGCGCCACGCTCGTCCTCGAGTGGGCCGCGTCGGGCCGGCGCTACTTCAGCCGCACGATCGGACTCGGCGTCGCCGAGCCGGCGACCGCGCAGGGGCTCGAGCAGATCCTCAGGCTCTATCGCGACGCGGGCATCTCGATGTTCCTCGTGCAATCGCTGCCGCACTGCCGCCCGGCCGGCTTCGAGGACCGCCTGCGAGAGCACGGCCTGGAGGCGTTCGACTCCCAGGACCGGATCGTTCGCGACGGCGCGCCTTCGCCGAGCCCGCCCAGCTTGGACGCGCGCGGGCTCGCCGTCGAGCGCGTCGAGCGCGAGCGGGCGGAGGAGTGGTCGGAGTTCCTGCAGCGGACGTACCGGCTCGACACGGGACCATGGCTCGGGCGCCTGATCGGACGCCCCGGCTGGCACCAGTACGTCGCGCGCGAAGACGGCCGGATCGTCGCCGCGCGCGCGATGTACATAGGCACGGACGCCACGGCGTGGCTCGGGATGGACGGTCCCGTGCCCGGGCTTGGCACCCAGGACTACGAGCCCGACGCGGCAATCTGCGCGCGTATCGTCGGCGACGGATTGGCCTTGGGCGTGCGCCGCTTCATCGCCGACATCGAGGCGCCCTCAGCCGAGCTCGACACGCCCGCATACGAGCATTTCGGCAAACTCGGCTTCAAGCGCCCCTACGTGCGCACCCATTTCGCGCGCCCGCGCTGAGCGGTCCTCCCGCCTCAGATCAGCCCCTGCTCTTTGACTGTGTCGCGCTCGTCGGTCAGCTCGAGCACCGACGCGTCGATCTTCTCGCGCGAGAAGGCATCCAGCTCGAGCCCCTCGACGATCTTGTACTCGCCGCCGTCGCATGTGCAGGGGAAACCGCTGATCAGGCCCTCCGGGATGTCGTATGAGCCGTCTGAGGGGATGCCCATCGAGACCCAACCGCCGTTTGTGCCATTGATCCAGTCGGCGACGTGGTCGATCGCCGCGCTCGCCGCCGACGCCGCGCTCGAGGCGCCGCGCGCCTCGATGATCGCTGCGCCGCGTTTGCCCACATTCGGCAGGAAGTCGTTTTCGATCCACGCCTGGTCGTCCACGACGCCGGCCGCCAGATGACCGCGCACCTCTGCGTGGAACAGGTCCGGGTACATGGTCGGCGAGTGATTGCCCCACACGCCCATCTGGCTGACGTCCGTGACCGGGCACTCCACCTTGTTGGCCAGCTGCGCGATCGCGCGGTTGTGGTCGAGGCGCATCATCGAGGTGAAGCGCTCGCGCGGGATGTCCGGGGCGTTGTTCATCGCGATCAGGCAGTTCGTGTTGGCCGGGTTGCCGACGACGAGGATCTTCACGTCCGGGGCCGCCTTCGCGTTCAGCGCCTTGCCCTGGCCCGTGAAGATCTTGCCGTTCTCGGAGAGCAGCTCGGCGCGCTCCATCCCCTTGGTGCGCGGCCGCGAGCCGACCAGCAGCGCGATGTTGACACCGTCGAATGCGTCCTCGGCGCTGTCGTGCAGGTCGAGCGCGCTCAGCAGCGGGAAGGCGCAATCGACGAGCTCCATGGCGACGCCCTCGAGCGCACCCATCGCCTGCGGGATCTCCAGCAGGCGCAGGTCGACCGGCTGGTTGGGCCCCAGCAGCTGGCCACTGGCGATGCGGAAGACGATGCTGTAGCCGATCTGCCCGGCGGCGCCGGTGACCGTGACTTTGACGGGATTGCTCATGTCATCTCCTGGTGCGGTTCTCGGGCAACTGCGTTGCCGGGATTTTTTATCTATTTATCCATCGATGGCTTCGTGGTGCCATCGCACGGCGCGCTCGCGGTCCGGAGCGATCTCGGCTCAAGCCATCGCCGCTTTCAGGTTCTCGTCGATGGCGGCGAGGAACTCCTCGGTCGTCTGCCAGGGCTGATCGGGGCCGATCAGCAGGGCCAGATCCTTGGTCATCTTGCCCTCTTCGACCGTTTGCACGCACACCCGCTCGAGCGTCTGCGCGAACGCGCCGACCTCGGGGGTGTCGTCCATTCGCCCGCGCGCCTCCAGACCTCGCGTCCACGCGAAGATCGAGGCGATCGGGTTGGTCGAGGTCGGCTTGCCCTGCTGATGCAGGCGGTAGTGGCGCGTGACCGTGCCGTGCGCCGCCTCGGCCTCGACCGTCTTGCCGTCGGCCGTCATCAGCACGCTCGTCATCAGCCCGAGCGAGCCGAAGCCCTGCGCAACCGTGTCCGACTGCACGTCGCCGTCGTAGTTCTTGCAGGCCCACACGTAGCCGCCCTCCCACTTCAGCGCCGCCGCGACCATGTCGTCGATCAGGCGGTGTTCGTAGGTGATTCCGGCCGCCTCGAAGTCTTCTTTGAATTCAGCCTCGAAGACTTCCTGGAAGATGTCTTTGAAGCGTCCGTCGTAGCGCTTGAGGATCGTGTTCTTGGTCGAGAGGTAGACCGGGTAACCGCGGTCCAGGCCGTATCGCATCGAGGCGCGGGCGAAGTCGCGGATCGAGTCGTCGAGGTTGTACATGGCCATCGCGATGCCGCTGCCCGGGAAGTCGTACACGTCGAGCTCGATCGGGTCGACGCCGTTCTTGGGCGTGAACGTGAGCGTCAACGAGCCCTCGCCCGGGACGACCAGGTCGGTCGCGCGGTACTGGTCGCCGAAGGCGTGGCGGCCGATCACGATCGGCTTGGTCCAGCCCGGCACCAGCCGCGGCACGTTGGAGATCACGATCGGCTCGCGGAAGATCACGCCGCCGAGGATGTTGCGGATCGTGCCGTTGGGGGAGCGGTACATCTCCTTCAGGCCGAACTCCTTCACGCGCGCCTCGTCGGGGGTGATCGTCGCGCACTTGACACCCACGCCCAGCTCCTTGATCGCCTCGGCCGCCTCCACCGTGACGCGGTCTTCGCTCGCATCGCGGCTCTCTATGCCCAGGTCGAAGTACCTCAGGTCCATGTCGAGGTAGGGCAGGATCAGCTTGTCCTTGATGAACGACCAGATGATCCGCGTCATCTCGTCGCCGTCCAGCTCGACGACCGGGTTCTTCACCTTGATCTTGGCCATGTCTCGTCCTCGGGGGTTTGCGGGGCGGGCCGCCGATGCTATCTACCGCGCCGATCTCTGCTTGACTGTCCGCATGGCCAGCACGCTGCCGCGAGCCGCTCACGGGGATGCGCCATGGAAGACACACACCGTCTTCAACCAGGCGCCGCCGCTGGAGGGCGTGGACGTGTTCGAGAGCAACACGCCGCTAGTCGAGGCGACCGAGCGCGAGGGCGCCGCATGGGTGCGCGAGCGGGCGTCCGCCCTTGGCCGCTTCGTCGGCGGTGAGCCGCAACAGGAGTGGGGCCGCCTCGCCAACGAGAACAAGCCGGTCCTGCGGACGTTCGACCGCTACGGCAACCGCATCGACGAGGTCGAGTTCCACCCGGCCTGGCACGAGCTGATGCGGATGGGCGTCGAGAACGAGTTGCATTCGCTGCCGTGGACGAGCGATCAGCCCTCGCCTCACACCGCGCGCGCGGCGCTCTACGCGACCGCGATGCAGGCCGAGGCCGGCTTCTGCTGCCCGATCACGATGACCTTCGCCGTGATCACCGCGCTGCGCGCTCAGCCCGAGCTCGCGGCCGAGTGGGAGCCGCTGTTGATGTCCACGAGCTATGACCCGCGCCTCGTCCCGGCCACCGAGAAGGGCAGCGCGATCTCGGGCATGGCGATGACCGAGAAGCAGGGCGGCTCGGACGTCCGCGCCAACACGACCATCGCGCGCGCCCTGAACGGCGGCGGCGCGGGCGCCGAGTACGAGATCGTCGGGCACAAGTGGTTCTGCTCGGCGCCGATGTCCGACATGTTCCTCGTGCTTGCGCAGACCGACGAGGGCCTCTCGTGCTTCTTGATGCCGCGCATCCTGCCCGACGGCAGCCGCAACGCATTCCACATCCAGCGCCTGAAGGACAAGCTCGGCAACCACTCCAACGCCTCCTCGGAGGTCGAGTTCCACGGCGCCTGGGCGCGCATGGTCGGCGAGCCCGGCCGCGGCGTGCCGACGATCATCGAGATGGTCGGCCACACGCGCCTGGACTGCGTGATCGGCGCCGCGGCGGGGATGCGCAGCGGCGTCGCCTCGGCCACCCACCACGCGGCCCACCGCAGCACCTTTGGAAAGACGCTGATCGACCAGCCGCTCATGCAGAACGTGCTCGCCGACCTGTGCGTGGAGTCCGAGGCCACGACAGCGCTCGCGATGAGGCTCGCGCGCGCTTACGACGAGGCTCAGGCCGATGCGGACGCCGGCGAGAACGAGACCGACGCGCAGCTGTTCAAGCGCCTGGCCACGGCCGTGGGCAAGTACTGGAGCTGCAAGCGCGCTCCCAACCACGCGTTCGAGTCGCTCGAGTGCCTCGGCGGCGCCGGCTACATCGAGGAGTCGGGCATGCCGCGCCTGTACCGGGAGGCGCCGCTGGCGTCGATCTGGGAGGGGTCGGGCAACGTCATGAGCCTCGACGTGCTGCGCGCGCTGACCCGCTCGCCCCGCTCACTCGAGGTGTTCCTGCACGAGGTCGAGCAGGCACAAGGTGCCGACGCCCGGCTCGACGCGCGCGTCGAGGGCTTGAAGCGGCGCTTCACTGACCCGGCCACGCTGGAGAGCCGCGCGCGCCGCGTCGTCGAAGAGATGGCGCTGTGCCTACAGGGCTCCCTGCTCGTGCGCCATGCCCCGGCTGCCGTCGCCGATGCATTCTGCGCCTCGCGCCTGGACGCGGACGGCGGCCTCGAGTACGGCACGCTGCCCGCCGGCAGCGATTTCGAGGCGATCGTCTCGCGCGCGCTCCCAGACGTCGACCGCTAGACGACCGCTGACCGGCGCCTCGCTGCGTCCTCAGTCGCTCGCGTACCGAAGCCGGAAGACACTCGCTCCGCTCGCATCCCCGTTTCGGCCAGCACGCCACGCTCCCTGCGTCCTTGCGAGTCTTGGTCATCGGCCGTCTACAGGGCACGCGCTATACGTCCGCGACCATGCGGCCGCCTACCATGGGCCTTGATGGCTCCGCGCACGAACTTCCAGCTCGCCCGCATCTTCGGTATCCGCGTCGGTGTCGGCGTGAGCTGCTTCGTCGTGCTGTTCGTGTTCATCATCTTCATCACGCCGATCTTCCACGACCAGCTGGGCGGCTCGCGCACGACCGCCTATCTGGTCGCCGTCGCCTCGGTGCTGTCGTTCTTCGCCTCGCTGGTTCTGCACGAGCTCGGGCACGCCCTCGCGGCTCGGCGCAGCGGCCTGCAGGTCGCCGGCATCGATCTGTGGGCGCTCGGGGGCATCACGCGCACGGAGGAGTCCAAGGACCCCGCCACCGAGTTTCGCGTCGCCGTGGCCGGTCCGCTCATGACGCTCGGCGTAATCGCGGCGTGCGTGCTCGCCGGGGTCCTGATCACGGACAGCAAGACCTTCTTCGAACTTGCGGTGGGCGAAGCGGGCCCGCAAGCGACGCCGGCGCTGGTGTGGCTGACCTGGCTGGCGACGATCAACGTCCTCGTGCTCGCGTTCAACCTGGTCCCCGCGTTCCCGCTCGACGGCGGGCGCATCGCGCACGCCGCGATCTGGTGGCGCACGGGCGACCGCAACCGCGCCACGCACGCGACCGGCCGCGCCGGGCAGGGCTTCGCCCTCGTGCTCGGGGCGCTTGGGCTGTGGTGGCTCGCAAACGGCTCCGGCACGGCCGGCGTCTGGTCGATCCTGCTCGCCTACTTCCTCTACCAGGCGGCCGGGGCGGCCGTCGTTCAGGGCGTGCTCGGCAAGCGCATCCAGAGCATCACGGTCGCCGACATCATGGACCGCGAGCCGGTGACGATCCCGGCCAGCGCGACGCTGCTCGACGCGCACGAGCAGTTCTTCCTGCGCTACCACTGGCCCTGGTTCGCGGTCGTCGACCCGGCGCGCCATTTCCTCGGCGTGGTGGCGGCTGCGCGCGTGGACGCCGAAATCTCAGCCGGGCGTCCGGCGCTGCCGGTCGTGGACGTGCTCGAGGACGACATGCACGTGCGCATCGACGAGGCCGAGCCGCTGGAATCGCTGCTCGGATCGGAGGGCCTCGGGCGGCTGGGGGCGATGGTCGCCGTCGATCGCGACGGCGTGCTCCAGGGCGTCGTCACGCTGGCCGAGGTGCGCAAGGCGCTGCGCCTGGCCACGTAGTCGCGTTTCCGCGCCCGGCGAGCGGCGACCCGCCGGCCCGTGATGACGGGCGCGATGGAGGCCGTTATAGAGTCTCTGGCGAACGCCCCCTCTTCCCGGAAGCCCTGCCCACACACACATGCCAGCACACGACGTACTGATAATCGGCGCCGGCCTGGCCGGCCAGCGCGCGGCGCTCGCCGCCGCCCAGAGCGGCGCGAGCGTGGCGATCATGAGCAAGGTCCACCCCGTGCGCTCGCACTCGGTCGCAGCCGCCGGCGGCATCAACGCCGCCATCAGCGTCGATGACGACTGGCACTCCCACGCCTACGACACGGTCAAGGGCTCGGACTTCCTCGGCGACCAGGACGCGATCGAAGTGATGTGCTCGGAGGCGCCTGGCGAGGTGATGCACCTCGAGCACATGGGCGTGACGTTCCACCGCAACGAGAAGGGCGAGATGGACCTGCGCGCGTTCGGCGGGGCCTCGATGAAGCGCACGGCCTACGTCGCCGACATCACCGGCCAGGCGCTCCTGCACGTGCTCTACGAGCAGCTGATGAAGCACCACGAGACGGTGGAGCGCTACGAGGAGTGGTTCACGACGTCGCTTCTGCAGGACGAGCAGGGACGCTGCGCAGGCGTGATCGCGCGCGACGTGCGCAGCGGGCGGATGGAGGCGTTCCGGGCCAAGAACGTGATCCTCGCCTGCGGCGGCGCCGGCCAGGCCTACAAGCCGACGACCAACGGGCTGATCGTGACGGGCGACGGCATCGCGATGGCCTATCGGGCGGGCGCGCCGCTGATGGACATGGAGATGGTCCAGTACCACCCGACATGCCTGGTCGAGACGGGCATCCTGATCACCGAGGGCGCTCGCGGCGAGGGAGCGCACCTGCTCAACTCCGAGGGCGAGCGCTTCATGGAGAAATCGGCCCCGAACAAGATGGAGCTGGCCTCGCGCGACGTCGTCTCGCGCGCCGAGCAGATCGAGATCAACGAGGGCCGCGGCGTCGGGCCGGGCGGGCGCGGCCTCTACCTCGACGTGACCGTCGTGCCGCGCAAGCGCACGCTCGAGGCGCTGCGGGAGATCGTCAACCTCGGCAAGGACTTCGCGGGCGTGGACATCACGCGCGAACCGATCACGATCCGCCCCGGCCAGCACTACATCATGGGAGGCGTGAAGACGGACATCGACGGGCTGACCCCGATCGAGGGCCTGTACGCGGCGGGCGAGGTGGCCTGCGTGTCGGTCCACGGCGGCAACCGGCTCGGCGCCAACTCGCTGTTGGACACGCTGATCTTCGGGCGCCGCGCGGGCGAGCACGCGGCGGCGCGCGCCGCGAGCATGGCGATGCCCGAGGTGGACACGGGCGTGCAGCTGCGCCGCGACGCCGAGCACATCGACGCGATCGTTGCACGCGAGCGCGACGGCCGGCGTGTGTCGGAGATCAAGAACGAGCTGGGCGAGCTGATGAACGAGTACGCCGCGGTGTTCCGCGACGAGCAGGGCCTGCAGACGGCGCGCGAGACGATCGCGCGCCTGAAGGAGGAGGCCGGCAAGGCGTGGATCGACGACCGCGGCACGATCTTCAACCAGGACGTGCTCGGCGCGATCGAGCTCGGCTACATGATCGACTGCGCCGAGACGACCGTGCTTGGCGCGATCGAGCGCAAGGAGTCGCGCGGCGCGCAGTTCCGCACCGACTACCCCGAGCGCAACGACGAGGAGTGGCTGAAGCACATCGACATCACGCTGGGCGAGGACGGGCCGCAGGTCAGCTACTCGCCGGTGACGATCACCCAGTGGCAGCCCGAGGAGAGGAAGTACTGATGGCCGAGACGCAAGCCGCAGCGGCAGCCCCGCACACGGCCGGACCCGAGCAGTTCAAGCTGCGCCTGCGCCGCTACGACCCGGAGTCGGGCGAGGCCCCCTACTGGGACGAGCACACGATCGAGCTCGAGCCGCACCGCTCGGTGCTCGAGGCGATCCTGCAGGCGAAAGACCGCTTTGACGGCTCGATCGGCGTCCGCTGCTCCTGCCGCCAGGCAATCTGCGGCTCCTGCGGAGTGCGGGTGAACGGCGAACCGGCGCTTGCCTGTCACACGCACCTCGACGCCGCGCTCGAGGGCGCGCGCGACGGCGTGATCGAGATCGAGCCGATGGGCAACATGCCGGTGCTGAAGGACCTGATCGTCGACATGGACGCTGTGCACTGGAAGAAGATCCAGCGCGTCACGCCCTGGCTGATCGCCAAGCAGCCGGTGCCCGAACGCGAGTACATCGTGCCGCGCGAGTCGATGATCGACGTCACGCAGTCGATGGCCTGCATCCAGTGCGGCGCGTGCGTATCGGACTGCCTGGCGATGGAGGTCGACCCCGGCTTCATCGGCCCGGCGGCGCTCGCCAAGGCCTACCGCTTCGTCGGCGACCCGCGCGACGACCAGCAGTTCGAGCGCCTCAACGACCTCGCGCAGGACCCGCAGGGCATCTTCGACTGCACCCACTGCTTCAAGTGCGTGGAGGCGTGCCCGAAGGACGTCAACCCGATGGGTCAGATCATGCGCCTGCGGCGGATCGCCACGAACGACCAGCACATCCGCGACCGCAACAACGGCAAGCGCCACGAGGCGGCATTCACGACGCTGATCAAGGACAACGGCCTGCTGTGGGAGGCCGAGCTGTTGCCGCGCTCCTACGGCGGCAACTCGTGGTTCGGCAAATTCGCGCCGCGCGCGGGCAAAGAGCTGCTCAGCTCGTTGCCGTCGATCGTCAAGGCGCTGCTGCGCCGCAAGGTCACACCGATGGGCGCGCTCAAACCACACAAGCTCCCGGCGGCCGACCTGAAGGGCGTGCAGGGGATCTACGACAAGGTCGAGAGCCGCGAGCAGCGCTACGAGCTCAACCTCTACATCACGGGCGAGGACGAGGCGCCGGCGGAGGGCAGCGAGAGCTCCGCGCGTGTGAGCGATCCGGTCGCGGCCGGCGTCGCGGCGGAGCCCGGCGGCAAAGAGCCCGACACGGTTCCGGGTGCCGAGCCTGCCGACACGCCGACCGAGCTGCGCGACACCGAGGAGGGCTTGGGCCAATGAAGGTTGCCTACTGGCCGGGCTGCGTCAGCCGCGGCTTCACGCCGGAGCTGCACGGCTCGATGGGCAAGGTCGCGCCGCTGCTCGACATCGAGCTGGTCGAGCTCGACCGCGCGTGCTGCACGGGCGCGGGCGTGATCGCCGAGCACAACCAGGAGCTGGCGGACACGCTCAACGCACGCACGTTCGCGCTCGCCCAGCAGGTCGACGGCGCCGAGCTGATGATGAACATCTGCTCCACCTGCCAGGGCGCCCAGAGCGAGTGCCAGGAACGGCTCGACGCAAACGCCGAGTACCGAGCCCACGTCAACGAGACGCTCGCCGGCGAGGGGCTCAGCTACGAGGCCGGCCTGACCAACAAGAACTTCCTCTGGCTGCTGGTCGAGGAGCTCGGCCTCGACGAGCTGCGCTCGCGCGTCAAGCGGCCGCTCACGAACCTCAAGGTCGGGCCCTTCTACGGTTGCTACATCGTCCGCCCGCGCGACCGCCTGGGCATCGACGCCGAGCGCCCGCGCGACCACTACCTGCACCAGGTGATCGAGGCGCTGGGCGGCACCGTGATCGACTACGCCGGCATGCGCAAGTGCTGTGGCTTCCCGATCATCACGATGAACAAGGAGGCCTCGCTCAAGCAGGCCGGCCGCCACCTCGGCGACGCCGTCGACGCCGAGGCCGACTGCCTGGTGACGCCGTGCCCGCTGTGCCACCTCAACCTCGACCTGCAGCAGCCGCTGGCCGAGAAAACGGTCGGGCGCGAGCTCGACATGCCGGTGCTGCACCTGCCCCAGCTCGTCGGCCTGGCGCTCGGTCTCGAGCCGAACGAGCTCGGCATGGGTCGGCACGTCGTGCATCCGACCTCGGTGATCGACTGGTCGACGTCGGTAGTCGGTGCAGCAGCGCCCACCGCGGCCGGCTGGTAGCCGCTGCAAGCGCATAGGCTGCGCCCGTGCGGATCCTCACCGTCGTCGGCAACCGCCCCCAGTTCATCAAGGCGGCGGCCGTCTCAGGGCTGCTGCGGGAGCGCCACGAAGAGGTGCTGGTGCACACGGGCCAGCACTACGATGAGGAGCTCTCGCGCGTGTTCTTCATCGAGCTGGGGCTGGCGCGCCCGGACCGCGAGCTCGGTATCGGCGGCGGCAGCAACACCGCGCAGACGGCGCGCATGCTGGCGGCGCTCGAGCCGCTCCTGGTCGAGCTCGAGCCGGACGCGGCGCTCGTCTACGGCGACACCAACTCGACGCTCGCCGGCGCGCTGGCGGCGGCGCAGGCGGGCGTCCCGGTCGTGCACGTCGAGGCCGGCATGCGCTCGTTCGATCGCACCATGCCGGAGGAGCGCAACCGCGTGCTGAGCGATCACCTCGGTGAGCTGTTGCTGTGCTCCTCTGAGACGGCCGTCGAGAACCTGCGCGCCGAGTCCGTGGCCGCTCGCGTCGAGCTCGTCGGCGACGTGATGGTCGACGTCGCCCTGCGCCGCCAGCCCTCGGCGCGCTCGGACACGCAGACGCTGGCGCGATACGGGGTGAAGCGCGGCGAGTATCTGCTGCTGACCGCGCATCGGGCGGGCAACGTCGACGACCCCGACCGCCTGCGTGCGCTGCTCGCGCTGATCGAGGCGCTGCCGGCGCCGCTGGTGCTGCCGCTGCACCCCCGCACGGCGGCGCGCCTGGCCGAGTTCGGTCTGGGTGAGCGGCTGGCGGCGATCGAGGGCGTGCGCGTGAGCGACCCGCTCGGCTACGTCGAGTTCGGCGCGCTGCTGTGCCAGGCGCGCGCAGTGCTGACCGACTCCGGCGGCGTCCAGAAGGAGGCGTACCTTGCCGGGGTGCCCTGTGTGACGCTGCGCGCCAACACGGAGTGGGTCGAGACGGTGCAGGCCGGCTGGAACACGCTCGTCGACCTCGACGCGAAGGCCGCGCTCAGCGCTCTCGCGGCCGCGCCGCCCGCCGAGCGCCCGCAGCTCTACGGCGACGGGCACGCGGCCGAGCGCTGCGTGCAGGCGATCGGGGCGCTGTGAGCGACGCCTCGATCGAGCCCGTAGGCGAGCGGACGGTGCGCGTCGGCGTCGTCGGCCTCGGCTACTGGGGCCCCAACATCGCGCGCAACCTGGCCGCGCTGGAGGGCTGCGAGCTGCGCTGGCTGTGCGACGCCGACGAGGCCGCGCGCAGCCGGCTCGCCGGCACGTTCCCCGGGGCGCGCGTCACGGGCGAGCTGCAAGACCTGCTCCAGGACCCCGAGCTCGACGCGGTCGTGCTGGCGACGCCCGTGCCGACGCATGCGGAGCTGGCGATCGCGGTCGTGCGCGCCGGCAAGCACTGCTTCGTGGAGAAGCCGCTGGCGACCAACGCCGCCGATGCCGAGGCCGCCGTCGAGGCGGCCGCGGCGGCCGGGCGGGTGCTGATGGTTGGCCACCTGCTCGAGTACCACCCGGCCGTGAAGCGCCTGAAGCAGCTGATCGAGGCCGACGAGCTCGGGCCGCTGTACTACCTGTACGGCAACCGCCTCAACCTCGGCGTGCTGCGCTCGGACGAGAACGCCCTCTGGAGCCTCGGCGCGCACGACGTGTCGGTCGCCCTGCACCTGATCGGCGAGGAGCCCAGTGAGTGCCTCGCGCAGGGCGCCTCATACGTGCGCGACGGCGTGGAGGACGTGGTCTTCTGCTTCCTGCGCTTCCCCTCGGGGGTCGTCGCCCACCTGCATCTGTCGTGGCTCGACCCGCACAAGGAGCGGCGCCTGACCGTCGTCGGCGCCAGGCGCATGGCCACGTTCGACGACATGCTCGTCGAGCGCAAGGTGTCCGTGTACGACAAGGGCTTCGACGAGGACACGCGCTCGTGGGGCGAGTACATCACCCGCTCGGGCGATGTGTTCTCGCCGCGGATCGCCAACGCCGAGCCGCTGCGCCTGGAGTGCGAGCACTTCCTCGAGTGCGTACGCAGCGGCAGGCGGCCGCGCTCGGACGGGCACAGCGGGCTGCGGGTCGTGCGCGTGCTCGAGCGCCTGCAGCGCTCGCTCGAGCTTGGGCCGGGCGCGGGCGCGTAGTCCGAGCGGGCGCCTGAGCCGGTCGGGCGCGTAGGCCGAGCCGGGGCGTAGGCCGAGCGGGCGCCTAGGCCGGGCGGGCGTGGCTGCGTTCGACGCGTTCGCGGCGTTCCAGGCGCGGTGAGAGCTGCGGGCCGGGGCGGTCGGCCCAGGGGCGGCGGTCGCGTTCGCGGTGGGTGCGCCGGTCGACCCTCAGCACGGGGCCCCAACGCCTGCCGACGAAGCGCAGCAGGTAGGCATTGCGCGCGTAGTTGTAGGAGAACACCGGGCGCAGCAGCGCCAGCCAGTACCTGGCCACGTATTTGCGGGGTCTCTTGATCGTGCGCAACTCGTCATCCGTGACCGTGGGACGCACGCAGTTTTGCACATTCAGCGTCTTTTTTGCGCAAATAGCGCGAACTTCTCGCACGTCCCGGGCGCCTTGCTCAGGTGTGCGCAGGTTTGCCCAGCTACAGCGCTTGGCGCGCCTTGAACGGCTCTTCCTCGCCGACCGTTCCCGGTCCGGAGAGCTCGAACGCGCTGTGGAGCGCCTGCACCGCCTGGGGCACACGCTCGCGATCGATCACGCACGAGATCTTGATCGGCGAGGTCGAGATCATCTCGATGTTGACCTGCTCGTGGGCGAGCACGTTGAAGACCTTGGCGGCCACGCCCGGGTGCGAGCGCATGCCGGCGCCCACGATCGAGACCTTGCCCATCTCCTCGTGCGCCGTCAGCTCGAGGAAGGACTCGCCCGTGAGCGGCTCGAGCGCTGCCTTCGACGTGCGCAGGTCCTCGCGCGGCACTGTGAAGGAGATCTCGGCCCTGCCCCCCGCCGAGGCGGGCTCGTTCTGGACGATCATGTCGACGTTGACGTTGACGTCGGCGAGGGCGTCGAAGATGCGCGCCGCCGCGCCGAGCTCGTCGGGCACGCCGACGAGCGTCACCCGCGCCTCGGCGGTGGAATGCGTGACGGCTGTGATCAACGGATGCTCCATCGTCTCTTCCTCTGCCACGACAACGGTACCGGGCGCGTCCTCGAACGAGGAGCGGCAGTGGATGCGCACGCCGTGGTTGCGCGCGTACTCGACCGAGCGCAGCTGCAGCACGCCGGCGCCCGAGGCGGCCATCTCCAGCATCTCCTCG
>Ga0134126_10000067_pt1 | contig 127298 bp, 95 predicted proteins | sample KB31752_FD_96881 | JGI IMG/M metagenome (GOLD analysis project Ga0134126, IMG submission 96881) | Terrestrial soil microbial communities with excess Nitrogen fertilizer from Kellogg Biological Station, Michigan, USA - KB3-175-2 | ecosystem: Environmental > Terrestrial > Soil > Unclassified ... | reverse complement strand
CGGCGGGTGCATGAAGCCTTTGGCGCCATCGACCCGCAGCCGCAGGATGACCTGTCCGCAAACTACGGGTTACACTCTGAGCCGTTGCGGGGGTTGGACCACACATGGCAGGCGACGTTCATCATCTGGCTGCATCGGCCAGCAAGCCGCCCACCACAGCGGTTCTGTGTCACGCAATCAATGAATTGTGGGCGGCATCCGATCTCGATGGCGTGATCGCCGCCGCCAATGCGCTGCTGGCGAAGCTGGCGCCGGAAGCGCGCGTGGTGCGCAGCCGGGACGAGACGCTCGACCAACCAGGACGACCCGACGCGTTCGTCGCCCGCATCACCCTGTCGGAACACGAGTCGCTGCGGATCGGCGCACCGCTCGATGACGACGATGCTTTTGCGTTGATCGGCACCGCCGCGGAAATGATCGACGCGCGCGTTCGCGCGCTCGTGCACCGGAACCAGTTGAGTGATTCGGTGAAGCAGCTCGCGCGCGCGGAACGCCTGCAGCGTGCGCTGTATGCCATCGCCGACCAGGCCAGCGCGGTGGGTTCCAACCTCACGCCGATGTTCCGCGCGCTGCACGAGATCGTCGGCAGCCTGATGTACGCCGAAAATTTCTACATCGCGCTGCACGACTCCAAGCGCGACAGCGTGCGGTTTTCGTATTACTCGGACACCGTCGATCCGGAACCGCCGTCGCCGGACAGCGACTTGCCGATGGAGGCGATCCTGCACGGCCCCACCTGGTACGTGATCCGTGACGGCAAGCCGCTGATGGGTTCGCTGACCGCGCTCGAGTCGCAGGTGCATGGTCCTTTCCATTCCACCGGCGCCGATTGCGTGGACTGGCTCGGCGTGCCGCTGCTGCGCGGCAGCGAAGTGGTCGGCTGCGTGGTGGTGCAAAGCTACGACGAGACACACCACTACGACGAGCAGGACAAGACGCTGCTGATCTACGTGGCGCAGCACATCCAGACCGCGCTCGAGCGACGCCTGGCGCACGCCGAACTCGAACACCGCGTCGAGGAACGCACCGAAGCGTTGCGCGATGCCAACCGGGTGCTGCAGCAACAGGTGCTGGAACGCCAGCGTGGCGAGCGGCTACAGGCGGCGCTGTTCCGGATCGCGGAACTGGCCAGCACCACCGAGAGCATTGACAACTTCTACGCCGCGGTGCATCGCGTGGTGGGCGGGCTGTTGTACGCGCGCAATTTCTACATCGCGCTGGTGTCAGAGGACGGCACGGAACTGACGTTCCCCTATTCCGTGGACGAACGCGAGCGCCAGCGGCAGCCGCGCAAGCTCGCCAACGGCCTCACCGAATACGTCTTGCGCAATGGCGCCGCGGTGCTCGCGAATGCGCCCGACATCGCCAAGCTGCGCGCCGAAGGCGAAGTGGCGCAGCACGGCGCCGATTCGCTGTGCTGGCTGGGCGTGCCGCTGGTTTGCGCCGAACACACGGTCGGCGCGCTGGCGGTGCAGAGCTATTCGCCGGAGCACCATTACACGCTGCGCGACCAGGAATTGCTGACCTTCGTTTCCTACCACATCGCCAACGCGCTGGAACGCGTGCGCGCCACCGAATCGCTGCGCCGTGCGTATTCCAACCTCGAGCACCGCGTCGGCGAGCGCACCCGCGCGCTGGCGCTGGCCAATCGCGACCTGCGCGCGCAGATCGCCGAACGCGAACGCATCGAAGCACGCCTGAAATACGAAACCCTGCACGACTCGCTGACTGGCCTGCCCAACCGCAGCCTGCTGATGCAGCGGCTCGAACGCGCGCTGGAACGCTTCCACGCGGACCCGTCGAAAGGCTTCGCGGTGCTGTTCATGGATCTCGACCGCTTCAAGGTGATCAACGATTCGGTCGGTCACCTGATCGGCGACGACCTGCTGTTCCAGGCCGGCAGCCGCATCCGTTCCTGCGTCAAATCCGAAGACGTGGTCGCGCGCCTCGGCGGCGACGAGTTCGGCGTGCTGCTGGAAGGCGTCGCGGACGCGGACCGGGCTTGCAGCATCGCCAAGCGCATCATCGACGATCTCAACGCGCCGTTCCGGCTGGCGGCGAAGGAACTGTTCACCTCGACATCCATCGGCATCACGCTGGCGGCCGAGCACTACCGGCATCCGGAAGAACTCCTGCGCGATGCCGACTCGGCGATGTACCGCGCCAAGGCCGACGGCCGCCATCGCTTCGCGGTGTTCGACGAAGGACTGCGCCAGCAGGCGGTGTCGCTGCTGGAGATCGAAAACGACCTGCGGCGCGGCATCACGCGCGAGGAATTCGTGCCGTTCTACCAGCCTGTGGTGGACATGCACGACGGCATGATGATCGGCTACGAAGCGCTGATGCGCTGGCAGCATCCCAAGCGCGGCCTGCTGCTGCCGGGCGAATTCCTCAGCATCGCCGAGGACACCGGCGCCTCGGAAACCATCGATTGGCAGATTTTCGCGCAGGTGTGCGGGCAGGCCAACGATCTCACCGGCAACAGCGACGCATTCGTCGGCATCAACCTGTCGGCGCGGCACTTCCGGAATCCGGATCTCGATCGGCGCCTGCTGCAGTTGCTTGCGGAACACGGCGTGTCGCCAGCGCGCATTCGTCTGGAAATCACCGAGCGCGCGATGCTGGACAACCCACCCGAGGTCAAGCGCACGCTGCAGGTCCTGTGCAACGCCGGAATCCGCATTTCGCTGGACGATTTCGGCACCGGCTATTCGTCGCTTTCCTACCTGCATCAGTACCCGGTGCACGCGCTCAAGATCGACCAGTCGTTCATCCGCGGCCTGTCGAGCCACAGCGAAGGCGGAAGCGACGCGGTGATCCGCTCGATCCTGGCGATGGCGAAATTGTTGTCAATGCAGGTGATCGCCGAAGGCGTCGAGACGACCGAACAGCGCGACCTGCTGATGGGCATGGGCTGCCGGTACGCGCAGGGCTTCCTGTATTCGCCGGCGCAACCGTTTGAAACATGGGTCGAGCGCGCCACACCCGACGCATCGACATGACCGGTGCAACGGTTTCCGGCAGCGGTTCGGCGCCGCGCCACTCGCGTGCGCGCCGGTGGCTCAAGGCAATCGCGTGGCTGGTGTTGGCGCTCGTCGTCGTGACGTGGCTGCCGGTGTTGATCCTGCGTTTCGTGCCGCCGCTGACCAGCGCGTACATGCTCGAACGCAAGCTGTCGCAGGCGTGGCATGGCGAGCACGCTTTCGCAGTCCGCTACGACTGGGTGTCCTGGAAGCACATCGCGCCGGTCGCGCCGCTGGCGATGGTCGCGGGCGAGGATCAAACCTTTCCCTTCAATCACGGTTTCGACATCGCATCGATCAAATCCGCAATCGCGCAAGCCGATGAAGGCGGCCGCCTGCGCGGTGCCAGCACCATCACCCAGCAGACCGCACGCAACCTGTTCCTGTGGAGCGGCGGCGGATTTTTCCGCAAGGGACTGGAAGCGTATTTCACGGTGCTGATCGACATCACCTGGCCCAAGCGCCGCGTGCTCGAGGTGTACGCCAACATCGCCGAACTGGGCGACGGCATCTACGGCGTCGAAGCCGCGTCACGGGCGTATTTCCACGAACCCGCGTCGCGCCTGACCGCGCACCAGGCGGCCTTGCTGGCCGCGGTGCTGCCCAATCCGCGCGGCTGGCACGCCGATCGGCCGTCCGCTTACGTCCAGCGGCGCGCGGCCTGGATCGAACAGCAGATGCGCCAGCTCGGCGGCGTCGCCTACGTGCTGGATGAACATCCGCCCAAACCGCGCGTGGACGAACCGCAACGCCGCTACCGCAAGCGCTAGAATCGAGTGACCTTCCGCGATCCTGAGGAGGACGTCATGCGACAGGTCAGGCATCTACTGGAAGACAAGGGCAGCGCGGTCTACAGCATCGCGCCGGAAGCGCCGGTGCTGGACGCGATCCGCATGATGGCCGAACGCGGCATCGGCGCCCTGCTGGTGCTGCGCGGCGATGCGCTGGCGGGCATCGTCACCGAGCGCGACTACGCGCGCAAAGTCATCCTGAAGGGCCACTCTTCGCGCGAAACGCCGGTATCGGAAATCATGACGCCCGCGCCGGCCAGCGTATCGCCGGGCACGACCGTGGATGAATGCATGCGGCTGTGCACCGAGTTGCGCGTGCGGCACTTGCCGGTTCTCGAAAACGGCAAGCTGGTGGGCGTCGTGTCGATCGGTGACCTGGTCAAGGCCGTCATCAACGACCAAGCGACCGAGATCGACCAGTTGCAGCGGTACATCGCCGGGTAAGTGCAACTGGCACTTGATCGGCGATCACGGCGTCAGGCAGGCGCCACGAAGTGTCGCGTGTCGATCCGGGCCATGCCCATTCGTCGCCATGCCGAGGACACGATCCGTGTCCCGCCACGACTGGAGAACCAGCATGTCTTATGTTGATGGTTTCGTCATCGCAGTTCCCACCACGGGCAAACAGGCCTTCGTCGACATGGCGCGCAAAACCGACGCGATATTCATCGAGCATGGGGCACTTCGGGTACGCGAATGCTGGGGCGATGACGTTCCGGAAGGAAAGCTCACCGACTTTCGCAGGGCCGTCCAGGCCAAGGCCGACGAGACGGTGGTGTTTTCGTGGATCGAGTGGCCGGACAAGGCCACCCGCGATGCGGGGATGGCCAAGGTGATGGCGGACCCGCGCATGAGCCCCGAACTCATCGCACCGATCTTCGACGGCAAACGAATGATCTTCGGCGGCTTCACGCCCGTGGTGGATCTCGCAAGGTAGGGCTGGTGCCCGCGCGATGCACTGGCATCGCGCAAACGCACGCTATTGCGCTTGCGACACCATCCACTTCACCGTGGCTTCCACCTGCGCATCGGTGAGCGCCGGGTTGCCGCCCTTGGCCGGCATGTGGTTGCCGTCGGGACCGGTGTAACCGTCGATCGCGTGTTTCACCAGCGTGGCGATGCCTTCCTTGATGCGCGGCGCCCACGCGGATTTGTCGGTGATCTTCGGCGCGCCCGCGGCACCGGTCGAATGACACGTCGTGCACAGATGGTCGAAGATCGTCTTGCCGTCGGTGGTTCCGCCGTAAGCCACTTGTGACGCCGCAGCCTTCTCCGCGGCAGCCTTCGCGGCTTCCATCGCGGCACGGCCGGTGTCGCCCGCATACACCGCGGCGACCGGCGTGATGCGCTCGCCCGCGCGCTGCAGTTCCTGCTGGTTGCTTTCCTTGGGCAGCGACGCCCACACGAACGTGCCGATGATGATGAGCACCACCGCGAAGCCCGCGAGCAGGGCAATCATGATCGCGAAGTGCTTCATGAAGGTACGATCGGATGGGGTGAGATGCGTGCTCACTAGCGAACTCCGGTTGGAAAGCGAACGGTGTCCCCGGGCCCCCGCGGACGCCACATATCCGCGCGAGTATAACGAACCGATGATGCCGCTCCAACTCGGCACGCGTTGACTTGAATTAGACACGCCGCCGGATACAACGCAGACATTCGCCGCCGCGCGGCATGGAAGGACGAAGCATGCCCGGGCACTACGACCTCATCGTGATCGGCTCCGGCCCCGGCGGCGCGGCGCTGGCGCAGCGCCTGGCGCCGACAGGTAGGAAGATCCTGATCATCGAGCGCGGTGACTGGCTGAAACGCTCGCCCGACAACTGGAGCGCGAAGTCGGTCTTCATCGACAACACGTATCAGGCCAGGGAAACCTGGTACGACAAGGCCGGCAAGGCATTCCATCCGGGCCTGCACTATTTCGTGGGCGGCAATTCCAAAATGTACGGCGCCGCGCTGTTCCGCCTGCGCGAGCGCGACTTCGAGGAAATCCGCCATGCCGACGGCATCTCGCCAGAATGGCCGTTGAAGTACGATGTGTTCGCGCCGTATTACGATGAAGCGGAAAAACTTTTCCACGTGCACGGCATGGCCGGCGAAGACCCGACCGAACCGCATCGCACCGGCGCGTATCCGTTTCCGCCCGTCGCGCACGAACCACGGATGCAGCAACTGTCCGAGACCTTCGCGCAGCAAGGCCTGCACCCGTTCCACATGCCGCTCGGGATTTTGCTGGACGAAAAGGACGGCGCGGTCGCGCGCGCCAGTCCATGCGTGCGTTGCGGCGCGTTCGACGGCTATCCGTGCCCAACCAATGGCAAGGCCGATGCGGAAATCGTCTGCGTGAACCCGACGCTCGCGGCGTATCCGAACGTGACGCTGCTGACCGGCGCGTACGTGGCGCGGCTCGACACCGATGCATCCGGGCGTTCGGTGACGGCGGTGGAGGTGGAACATGGCAGCGCGAAGGAAACGTATTCCGCCGACATCGTGGTAGTCGCCTGCGGCGCGTTGTCGTCCGCGCTGCTGCTGTTGCGTTCGGCCAACGACAAGCACCCGAACGGCCTTGCCAACGGTTCCGACCAGGTCGGCCGCAATTACATCCGCCACAACCAGTCGGTGCTGATGGCGATCACGCGCGAACCGAACGACACGATTTTCCAGAAGACCGTGGCGCTGAGCGATTTCTATTTCGGCGCCGACGACTGGGCATTTCCGCTGGGCCTGATCCAGATGACCGGCAAGTCGCACGCCGACACGCTGCGCGGCGAGGCGCTGCCCGATTGGCTGACTTGGCTGCCGGAAAAACCGTTCGAATACATCGCGCGGCATTCGCTGGATTTCTGGCTGTCCAGCGAAGACCTGCCGCGCCCGGAGAACCGCATCCGCTACGACGGCGGCCGCACGGTCGTCGAGCAGACCGACAACAACATGGAAGCGCACCGGCGGCTCAAGGCGAAACTGGAATCACTGCTGGAACCGGTCGGCGCGCACCCGCACACGCTGCGCCGCACGCGATACCTCGGCCAGGACATTCCGATCGGCGGCACCGCGCACCAGGCCGGCACCGCGCGTTTCGGCACCGATCCGAAAACCTCGGTGCTCGACCTCGACTGCAAGGCGCACGAACTGGACAATCTGTATGTCACCGACGCGAGTTTCTTTCCCTCGATCGGCGCGGTGAACCCGACGCTCACCATCGTCGCGAATGCGCTGCGCGTCGCCGACCGGATCGCGGAGCGGCTGAAATGATCGATCGTGAAACGCCACGCGTCGTCATCCCGGCGAAAGCCGGGATCCATTTTGCTCCCTCCGAGCAAGATCCACATCAAAATGGATTACTCGCGCCATTCATGGCGCTCGCCCTTCGGGCCGCCTCTGACGTTCGCGTTTGCAGTCCTGCAAACGCAGTCCGGGTTCCCGCAAACAGCGCGGGCAGGCCAGGAATGACGAGCAAAGAAGGGCCAAACGCATGTGGCTGAACCTTTACCTGATCCCGATCCTGATCCGCGTGTGCCTGGTGGTACTGTTCCCCTTCAGCGCACTGGACAAGATCGTGTTCTGGAAGGACGCGATCGCGCAGGCCGATTCCTCGTTCCTGCCGCGCTGGAGCGGACCGCCGCTGCTCGTCGCCGCGATTGTCGTGGAAGCCGTGGCACCATTCTGCATCGTGTTCGGCTGGCACGATCGGATCGCCGCGTTCGTGCTGGCGCTGTTCTGCGTCGTCACCGCGATCCTGTACCACCCGTTCTGGAAGTTCAGCGACTTCTGGAAATCCGGCAACAGCGTGGCGCGCAGCCATTTCTGGGATTTCCTGAAGAACTTCGGACTGGTCGGCGGCCTGCTGCTGGTGGTGTTCGCGACACAACTCGCGCCCGCGGGCGTCGTCGCGCGCCGGCCCTTGTCGTCCACCGCCGTCTACACACCGGCCGGCACCGCGCCGCCTTCTGCGATCCCTGGATGGGAAAACTCCGATGAGCACTGACGCACCCGCACTCACCTATTGGCACGTCTGCACCGACGCGCGCGGCGTCAGCCATCAGGAACGCCGCACGCTGCAGGACTTCGAGCGCCAGAGCATGGGCGGCGCCGCGCCGCAGTGGAACGGCGTGCTGGAGCAAAAGCCCGCGCGCGCGATGTTCAGCGTGCTGCCGGTCGGCTGGACCGGCGACTGGCACGAGAACCCCGCGCCGCAATGGATCGTGCCGCTGTCGGGCCGCTGGTTCGTGGAGACGATGGACGGCACGCGCGTGGAAATGGGCGCGGGCGAGGTGTCGTTCGGCGGCGACCAGGGTTGCGTCGCCGACGCGTACGGGCACAAGGGCCATCGTTCCGGAACGGTCGGCAATGCGCCCGCGGTACTCATGCTGGTGCAGATGGGCGACAGGACATGAGCACCCGCGAATCAACATGCATCAAAGCAAACCGCTCCCTCTCCCCCAAGCAGTTTTACCGCTTGGGGGAGAGGGTTGAGGTGAGGGGGCCGAGAGCCGCGGAAGCATCGAAACATCTCGTCGCATGCAAGCCCCGCCCCCTTACCCTGCCCTCTCCCCCGAATAAAGATCATTCGGGGGGAGAGGGTCCAAGCAGCCGCGTGAAATCATGAGCGACTACGAAATCCTCGATCCGCGCTTTCGCTCGATGGTGCTGCCCAACGCGCCGCTGGAAAAACTTGCCGACGGCTTCCGCTGGCTGGAAGGGCCGGTGTGGTTCGCGGACATGCAATGTTTGTTGTTCAGCGACATCCCGAACGACCGGGTGATGCGCTGGACCGCATCGGGCGGCGTGTCGGTGTTCCGGCAACCGTCGCGCTTCGCCAACGGCCACACCCGTGACCGCGAAGGGCGGCTCATCGGTTGCCTGCACGGCGGCCGCGCGATCGTGCGCACCGAACCCGACGGCACGATCACCACGCTGGTCGATCGTTACCAGGGCAAGCGCCTCAATTCGCCCAACGACGTGGTGGTGAAGTCCGACGGGACGATCTGGTTTTCGGATCCGACATATGGGATCACCCGGGACTACGAAGGCGAAAAGCAGGAGCCCGAATTGCCGCCCAACCTGTATCGTTTCGAACCGCACGACGGCCACCTGAGCATTGTCGCCGATGATTTCGACGGCCCCAATGGATTGTGTTTTTCGCCGGACGAAAAACTTCTGTACGTCGTCGAAAGCGGCACGCCTTTCGCGTCCGAGCGCAAGCAATACATCCGGGTGTTTGATGTTTCCGATGACGGCACGCAGCTGCGCAACGCGCGGATTTTCCACAAAGTCGAACCGGGCATGGCCGACGGCATCCGCTGCGACGAGGACGGCAACATCTGGTCGAGTGCCGGTGACGGCGTGCACTGCATCGCGCCCGACGGCACGCTGCTCGGGCGGATCAAGGTGCCGTGCACGGTTTCCAACCTGTGCTTCGGCGACCGCCACCGCAGCCGCCTGTTCCTGTGCGCGTCGCAATCGCTGTACGCGATCTGGGTGAACCGGCGCGGTGCGCAGCGGCCATGAGCCACGGCATCCGGAGGTTGCTGCGGATCGAGCGCAATACCGCGGACCTCGAACGCGCGCTCGCGTTTCATCATGATGCGTTGGGCTTCAGCGTGGACGACGCCAATGCTGCACCGCCCGCGTGGACCTTGCTGCCGGGCCTGTGCGACACGCCGCCGCGTTGCGCTCGGCTTTCACTGGGCGCGCAAACGCTGGTGCTCACGGAGTTCCTGAACGCCGCGCCGTATCCGGCTCACAGCGGATTGAACGATCTGTGCTTCCAGCATTGCGCGATCGTCACCGACGACATGGATGCCGCGTGCGATCGCGCGATGCGGCACGGTGCCACGGCGATCACGCAAGGCGGCCCGCAAACGCTGCCGCCCTCGAGCGGTTCGGTGAGTGCGTTCAAGTTCCGCGATCCGGATGGCCATCCCCTGGAGCTGATCGCGTTTCCCGCAGGTATGGGCGATCCGGTTTGGCAATCGGCGCACACGGATGATTCGCCGCTCGGCATCGACCACAGCGCGATCAGCGTCGCCGACGCCGAACGCAGCACGCTGTTTTACGAGCTGCTCGGGATGCAGGTCGCATCGCGCGGCGTGAACCGCGGCGCACAGCAACAACGTCTCGATGACCTCGCCGACGTCGAAGTGGACGTGATCGCGCTCGAAGGCGCGACGCGCACGCCGCACCTCGAACTGTTGGGCTATCGCCAGCCGCGCGGCCGCGCGAATCCATCGGCCGGGGTCACCGCCGTCGCCGCGGACCGGCTGGTCTGGCAAGCCGAACAGGTGGACGTGCTGCTCGACGCGCTCAGTGACGGCGATTTCGCCGACGCGATCATCGCCAGCGGCTTCATCAAGGGCACGACGATCGCGTTGCTGCGCGATCCGGATCGTCACCTGCTGGTACTGCGCGACGGGCCTTGAGGCCCGCCGCGGATCACCGTCCATGAACGGCGCGGTCACAACCGTTTCGTTAACATCGAAGATTCGGCCCGACACCTGATCGAACGAGTTTGCCACGCAACCGCCGCCCGCAAGCATGGATACGCCGTCTCGGGATGAGGCGCAACGCGCGCATCGCCGCGCGCAATCGCACCCACGCCACCCCATGGGAGCCTGACGGCGCCGCGGCGGCACCGATTCCACCCGGCGTACTCGCGCGCGGACATGACAGCCTGAGCGAAGCCCCCGCTTTCGATCTCGACCGGGCGCTGGTCGCACACGATCGCACGCTGCAGCACGCCTACGCGGTCGCGCGCACCGCCGCGATCGACAACCGCCGCGTCGAACCCGCGGCGGAATGGCTGATCGACAACGTCTACCTGATCCGCAACGAGATCCGTGAAGTTCGCGAGGCCTTGCCGGCGAACGTCTGGAAGCGGCTGCCGCGCAACCAGCCGGACGGCCGGGTGGTCCCGCGCATGTTGCGCGCGCTGCGCGCCTGCATCGCGCAACTGGACGGCAACGTCGAACCCGAAGCGGTCGAACGTTACCTCGACGACTACCAGGCACACGCGACTTTCGATCTGGTCGAACTGTGGACACTGCCGGTGCTGGTGCGTGTGGCGCTGATCGAAGGCTTGGCCAGCGATGCCGCGGCGATCACGCGCCGCATGCAGGCGTATTCGAATGCCGAAGCCTGGGCCGAACGGCTGATCGGCGTGGCGACCCGTGCGCCCAACGACATGCTGCTGGGCGTCGCCGAAATGGCGCGCACCGACATGTTCGCGTCGGCTGCGTTCGCGGCCGAGTTCTACCGGCTGCTCGAAGGCAAGCACCCGTCGCTGAAACTCGCGCTCACCTTCGCCGAGCAGCAGCTCGAACAACGCGGCACCAGCGTGTCGCGGGTGATCGACGAGGAATCGCGCGCGCAGGCCGCGGACCAGGTTTCGATCGCCAACCGCATCAACAGCCTGCGCCGCACGCACGATTACAACTGGTCCGAATTGCTGGAACGCGTCGGCAAGGTCGACCGGATCCTCGGCAAGGATCCGGCCGGTGCGTATGCCGGCATGGATTTCGCCACCCGCGGCCGCTACCGGCATGCGGTGGAAGGGCTCTCCAGGCGCAGCGGCCGCAGCGAGGTCGACGTCGCGCAACGCGCGCTGGAACTGGCGCGTCTCGACTGCGCGGCCGGCACCGACCCGCGCCGCCGCCACGTCGGCTATTTCCTGATCGGCGAAGGCCTCAAAACGTTCGCGCACGCGCTGGGCGCGCGCACCTCGACCGAATACCGCATCGCGGAGCGGCTGCGGCGCTGGCCATCGACGAGCTACCTCGGCAGCATCCTGCTGGTCAGCCTGCTGGTGACGGCAGTGGTCGCGGGCGGGCGCCACTGGTACTTCACGTCGATGCCGCTGGCGATCGACTTCGTGCTGCTGATCGCGGTGTTCGTCGCCGCCAGCCAACCCGCCGTCGCGCTGGTGAACTGGCTGCTGGGCATGCTGGTGCCCGCGCGCCTGCTGCCGCGCATGTCGTTTTCCGGCGGCATTCCGGACGAATGCCGCACGCTGGTGGTCGTGCCGTGGCTGCTGGGCAGCACGCAGGGTTTGGCGGACCAGCTCGACGCGCTGGAAATCCGCTACCTCGGCAACCGCGACCGCAACCTGCACTACGCGCTGCTCACCGACTTTCCGGATGCGCCAGAACGCGACATGCCGGGCGACTCTGCGTTGCTGCAGGCGGCGACCGCCGGCATCGACCGGCTCAACGCGCGGCACCCGCTGCCTGGCAGCACGCGCTTCCACCTGTTCCATCGGCCGCGCGAATGGAATCCGCGCCAGTCGGTGTGGATGGGGTTCGAACGCAAGCGCGGCAAACTGGGTGATCTCAATCGCGTGTTGCGCGGCACGCGCCCGGAACGCGCGTTCAGCGTGGTCGTGGGGGACGTCGAAGCGTTGCAGGCGACGCGCTACGTGGTCACGCTGGATGCCGACACGCAGTTGCCGCCCGAAGCTGGACGCAAGCTGGTCGAAACCATGGCGCATCCGCTGAACCGCCCATGGTTCAGCAAGGGCTCGCGTCGGGTGGTCGCGGGTTACGGCTTGCTGCAGCCGCGCATCTCGGTGACGTACGAAAGCGCGCGCCCGAGCCGCTTCGCGCGCCTGTACAGCGATGCCACCGGCCTCGATCCCTACACGCGTGCAGTGTCAGACGTCTATCAGGATTTGTTCGGCGAAGCTTCGTTCGTCGGCAAGGGCATCTACGACATCGACGCCTTCAGCCGTTCGGTGGGCACGCGTTTTCCCAATGATCTGATCTTGTCGCACGACCTGCTGGAAGGTTCCTACGCGCGCACCGGCCTGGTCAGCGACATTGAACTGATCGAACACCAACCCAACCGTTACAGCGTGGACGTGCGCCGCCGCCACCGCTGGACGCGCGGCGACTGGCAGATCGTGCAATGGCTGCTGCCGATCGTGCCGGGACCGCGCCGGCGCGGCCTGCGCAACACGCTGAAGGCGCACCATCGCTGGAAGATCCTCGACAACCTGCGGCGCGGGCTGGTGCCGCTGGCGATGCTGGTGCTGCTGCTGCGCAGTTGGGTGCTCACCGACGTGCCGGTGTACTGGACGCTGGTGCTGGTCGCGTTCCTGCTCGGCCCCACCTTCCTCACCGCGCTGGTGCAGGTGGTGCGCAACGCCTGGTCACGCGTGCCGCCGCGGCGCTGGCGCAACACCTGGCGCGGCATCCGCGACGTGCTGCTGCGCGAGCTGTTTGCGATCGCGACGCTGCCGTTCGAGGCCATGCTGAACATCGATGCAATCGGCCGCAGCGCCGGGCGCCTGCTGTTCACGCGCAAACAACTCCTCGAATGGACGCCGATGACCGACGCCGTGCGCGGCGCGGCCAACAGCCTTGCGGGTTACCTGCGCCTGATGTGGGTGGCGCCGGCCACGGCGATCGTGGTCGGCGTGGCCGTCGGCATGCGTGCGCCGGTGTCATTGCCGGCGGCGTTGCCGTTCGTGGTGCTGTGGTTCGCCGCGCCCGGCATCGCGTGGTCGATCAGCCGCACGCCGCCGCGTCCGCCGCTGCCGCTGGACACCACGCAGCGCGCGTTCCTGCACGGCGTCGCGCGGCGCGTGTGGCACTGGTTCGAGACCTTCGTCAACGCCAGTGAAAACTGGCTGCCGCCGGACAACTGCCAGATCTTCCCGGCCGAGCAGGTCGCGCATCGCACATCGCCCACCAACATCGGCATGGCGCTGCTCGCCAACCTCACCGCCTTCGACTTCGGCTACATCACCTACGGTGGCCTGTTGCAGCGTACTGCCGCGACGCTCGACACGCTGCGCAAATTGCCACGCCACCGCGGCCACTTCTACAACTGGTACGACACGCTGACGCTGGAGCCGTTGATACCTCGCTACGTCTCCAGCGTCGACAGCGGCAACCTGATGGCCTGCCTGCTGGTGCTGGCCAGCGCGCTCGAACACATCGACGACGAGCCGCTGGTCGCGCGCACGCTCGGCACCGGCCTGCGCGACACGGCGCGCTTGCTGGGCGCCGAACTGGTCAACGTCGCATCGCGCGATCCGCACGCCAACCTAGCGCTGGCGGCGACCTTGAACAAGCTCGACACGCTGGTGGCGGATGCGGTGGGCAACACCGACAACCTGCCCGTGCTGCACGGCCTGCTGGCGCGCATCGAGGCCGAGGCCGGGCGCCTCGTCGCGCTGAATGCCGAGAATGGCATCACGGGTGAATTCGCGGTGTGGGCCGACGCGCTGGCGCAACAGGCCGCCGCGGCCAGCGAGGAACTGGACGAACTCGCGCCGTGGCTGGCGCTCGGCGATTCCGGCAGCGACGATCCCATGGTCCGCGCGTTGCTGGCCGAACTGGAACACAACCCGGTGCGCGCACGTGCGCAGCTGCTGGCGGCCGAAATCGTGTTGCGGCTGGAAGCACCCGGCAGCGAAGGCGCGCCGGATCTGTGCGCGGCGCTGCGCGAAACGCGCGCCACCTTGAACCGCCGCCACGACGACGCGCAGGCGCTGGCCGTGGCCTGCCGCGAGCGCGCGGAGATGGACTTGTCGTTCCTGTGGGACAAGCAGCGCGAACAGTTCGCGATCGGCTACGACGTCGAACGCGACAAGCGCGACGCGGCGCGCTACGACCTGCTGGCGTCCGAGGCGCGCATCCTCTCCTACGTCGCGATCGCGCAAGGCCAGGTGCCGCCTTCGCACTGGTTCAAGCTGGGCCGCCTGCTTACCGTCGTCGCCGGGCGCCCCTTGCTGGTGTCGTGGAGCGGCTCGATGTTCGAGTACCTGATGCCGAGCCTGCTGATGCCGACCATCCGCGGCACCTTGCTGGACGATACCTGCGGTGCCGCGGTCGCGCGCCAGATCCGCTACGGCGCGCAGCAACAAGTGCCGTGGGGCGTTTCCGAATCGGCCTACAACGCGACCGACGCCAACCTCACCTATCAATACCGCGCGTTCGGCGTGCCGGGCTTGGGCCTGAAGCGCGGCCTCGGCGATGATCTCGTGATCGCGCCCTACGCCACCGTAATGGCGCTGATGGTGGAACCGTCGGCGGCGTGCGACAACCTGGAACGCCTCGCCGGCCTCGGCGCGCTGACCCGCTACGGCTTCTACGAAGCGCTGGACTTCACCGCCGGACGCGTCAGCGAAGGCGAGGATTTCGCGCTGGTGAAAAGCTGGATGGCGCACCACCACGGCATGAGTTTCCTTGCGCTGTCATCACTGCTGAACCGCCAGCCGATGCAGCGCCGGTTCATGCGCGAACCGATGTTCAGCGCCTACGACCTGCTGTTGCGCGAAAAAGTGCCGGAAGCGCGGCCGCGCCTCCCGGCCACGCTGGACGTCGAACAGCCGCGCGAAACCCGCGCGAGTGCGCACCCGGAGATCCGCGACATCACGCGCATGGATTCGCCGCTGCCGGAAGCGCATCTGCTGTCGAACGGCAACTACCACGTGATGCTGACCCAGACCGGCGCGGGCTACAGCCGCTGGCGTGGTCTCGCGGTCACGCGCTGGCACGGCGACGCGACGCGCGACGACGAAGGCACGTTCGTGTATATCCGCGATGTCGATTCCGGCAAGGCCTGGTCGGCGACTTACCAGCCGCTGGGCGATTCCGACGGCACCTGCCGCGCCACGTTCTCGCAGGCGCGCGCGGAATTCCACCGCAACGATTTCGGCATCACCACCGAGTTCGTGGTCGCCGTTTCGGCCGAAGACGACATCGAACTGCGCCGGCTGCGGCTGACCAACCGCACCGGCAGGACGCGCATCCTCGACGTCATCAGCTACGCCGAACCGGTGCTCGCGCCGCCCGAAGCCGACGCGGCGCACCCGGTTTTCAGCAAGCTGTTCCTGGAAACCGAAGCGGTGCCGGAACTCGACGCGCTGCTGGTTTCGCGCCGCCCGCGCAGCCCCGACGAACACCATCCGTGGCTGCTGCACCAGATCACCACGCGTGGCGGCATCGTCGGCGACGGTACCTGCGAAACCGATCGCGAGGCGTTCCTCGGACGGCTCGGCAGTCCCGCGTCGCCGCGCGCGCTCGCCAGCACCGTGCCGGCCGACGGCCGCACTGGCGCGGTGCTCGATCCGATCGTTTCGCTGACGCGGCGCATCCGCATCCTGCCCGGCCACACCGCGGGCCTCGACGTGCTGACCGGCGTCGCGCCCGATCGCGCCGCGGCGGTGACGCTGGCGCGCAAGTACCGCGAACGCCACCTGCACCAGCGTGTGTTCCAGCTGGCCTGGACGCACGAACAGGTGACGCTGCAGCAACTCAACATGAGCGCGACCGAAGCGCAACGCTACGACCACGCCGCCAGCACGCTGCTGTACGGACCGCCCGCCGCGCGCAACGTCTCCGACATCGCGCTGCCGCCGCAGTCCGCGTTGTGGAAGCACGGCATTTCCGGCGACCTGCCGATCGTGCTGGCGCGCATCGCCAACGCCAGCCAGATCGACCTGGTGCGGCACCTGATCCAGGCGCACGGCTTCTGGCAGATGAGCGGGCTGGATGCCGACCTGCTGATCTGGAACGAGGAGCTGTCCGGCTATCGCCAGGAATTGCAGGAACACATCCTTTACCTGATCGAGTCCGGTGCCGAGGCGCGCGGCGGCCAGGGCCGCGGGCACATGTTCGCGTGGCGCATCGAACACCTGACCGCACCCGACCGTGCGCTGATGCTGGCCACCGCGCGTTGCGTTTTTTCCGGCGACGAAGGCCGCCTGCGCGACCAGATCGCACGGCTGTCGCCGATCGACAGCGAAGCGCCGCCGATATTGCGGCTGCCGCGGCGCAAGGCGGCGCCGGGCAGTTACGCGCTGCAGCCACCTTCGGAAGACCTGCGCGCCAGCAACGACTTCGGCGGCTTCCGCAACGACGGTGGCGAATACAGCGTGTGGCTGACCCGCGACCGCCCGACGCCGGCGCCGTGGTGCAACGTGCTGGCGAACGAAACCTTCGGCAGTGTCGTCAGCGAATCGGGCGGCGCGTACACGTTCGCGGAAAACGCGCACGAGTTTCGGCTCACACCTTGGCACAACGATCCGCTGCGCGACTTGAGCGGCGAAGCGCTGTGGCTGCGCGACGAGGACAACGGCGAGTTCTGGTCGGCGACCGCGCTGCCCACCCCGAGCGGCGATCCGTATCGCACCTGCCATGGCTTCGGTTACAGCCGCTTCGACCATGCGCACGCCGACATCTTCAGCGAAGTGACGATGTGCGTCGCGCAGAAGGCTCCGGTCAAGCTGTCGCGCATCCGGCTGCAGAACAAGGGCGGGCAGATACGCAGGATTTCGCTGACAAGCTACGTCGAATGGGTGCTGGGCGAACATCGCGAACGCGCGGGAAGGCACGTGCGCACGGTGTTCGACGCCGCCAGCGGCGCCGCGTTCGCGCACAATCCCTTCCACGACGTGTTCGCCGGACGCGTGGCCTTCCATCGCCTGTGCGTGCCGCAGCCCGACTTCACCTGCGACCGCCGCGCCTTCATCGGACGCAACCGTTCGCTCGAAGCGCCGCTCGGGATGCGCCTCGAACGCTTCAACGGCAGCGCCGGCGCCGGGCTGGACGCGTGTTCGGCGCAGCGCGTGGTGATCGAACTCGAGCCGGGCGCGGAATTCGAGTTGGTCGTGGTGCTGGGCGCCGCTGCCGATGCGGCGCAGGCGCGCGATCTGGTGCGGCAGTTCGGCGATGTCGACGCGGCGCGCGCCGAGTTCGAGCGCGTGCACGACGGCTGGCGCGACACGCTCGCGCAACTGCACGTACGCACGCCGGACACTGCCACGGATTTGCTGGTGAATGGCTGGCTGCCGTACCAGGTCATGGCTTCGCGCCTGTTCGCGCGCAGCGGCTATTACCAGTCCGGTGGCGCGTGGGGTTTCCGCGATCAGTTGCAGGACGCGATGGCGCTGCTCAACACGCGCCCCGACCTCGCGCGCGAACAGCTGCTGCGTTGCGCGCGGCACCAGTTCCGCGAAGGCGACGTGCAGCACTGGTGGCATCCGCCCACCGGCAAGGGCGTGCGCACGCGCATCACCGACGATTTGCTGTGGCTGCCGTGGTGCACCGCCGAATACGTGCGCGTGACCGGCGACATCGCGGTGCTGGACGAGCACGCATCTTTCATCGAAGGCCGTGCGCTGGCCGCCGACGAGGAATCGGTTTACGAGGACGTGCGCATCAGCGGCGAAACCGCCAGCCTGTACGAACACTGCCTGCGCGCGATCCGCCGCGGCTGCAGCTTCGGCGCGCATGGCCTGCCGCTGATGGGCGGCGGCGACTGGAACGACGGCATGAACCGGCTCGGCATCCACGGCCGCGGCGAAAGCGTGTGGCTCGGCATGTTCATGGCCGACGTGCTCCGGCGTTTCGCGCCGCTGGCCACGCGCCGCGGCGATGCCGCGACGGCGGCCGACCTTGCGGCCACGCAGCACGAACTGAAGACCATGCTGCAACGCCACGCCTGGGACGGCGAATGGTACCTGCGCGCGTGGAGCGACGACGGCACCGCGATCGGTTCCGCGCGCAGCGAGGAATGCCGGATCGATTCACTGCCGCAAAGCTGGTCGGTGCTCGCCGGCCTGGGCGACCGCGCGCGCAGCGAGCGCGCGCTGGATGCGGTGCTGGCGCACCTCGTCGATCCCGATGCCGGCATCGTGAAACTGTTCACGCCGCCGTTCGACAAGACGCCGCTCGATCCGGGTTACATCAAGGGTTACGTGCCGGGCGTGCGCGAAAATGGCGGCCAGTACACGCACGCCGCGATCTGGGTGGCGATGGCGCTGGCCGAAGCGGGACGCGTCGACGACGCCTGGCGCATCGCGCGCATGCTCAATCCGGTCAACCACACGACCGAGCCCGGCGCGGCGCGCCGTTATCGGCTGGAACCGTACGCCGTCGCCGCCGACGTGTACGCGGCCAACAGCCACACCGGCCGCGGCGGCTGGAGCTGGTACACCGGCTCGGCCGGATGGATGTACCGGATGCTCGTCGAATCCCTGCTGGGCCTGCGCCGCGAAGGCGATCGCCTGCACATTGCGCCGCGCGTGCCCGACGACTGGGAACGCTGGACCGCGGACTGGCGGCACGGCCGCACCCGCTACCGCATCGAATTCGTGCGCAGGCCCGGCGATGCCTGCGTCGCCGACATCAGCGTGGACGGCCAACTCCAGCCGGGCTGCGCGATCGAACTGATGGACGACGGCAACGTGCACGAGGTGCTGGTCCGCTTCGGCGAGCGGATGGCCGCGCTGCCGCCGGCTGTCGGCGCGCGCGTCGAAGCGGAGAACGTCGTGCCGCCCATCCCTTGACGCCGCGCCTTGACGCCGCGCTCACGGGCCGTCACGGAAATTCGCGTTTCCCACCTGGGGCAATGAATGACCACCACGTTCACCTGCAACCTCGATGCGCCGGGCCGCGAACTCGCGCACGTCTGGAGCCACACCGTCGGCAGCGGCCGCGCGCTGCTCGCCCTGCGCGCGGACTGGCAGGCCCAGATGCGCAAAACGCATGCGGAACTCGGCGTGCGCCACGTGCGTTTCCACGGCCTGCTCAACGACGAGATGTGCACCTACCTGATCGAGTGCGACAAGGACGTGTATTCGTTCTTCAACGCCGACCGGATTTTCGATTTCCTGGTCTCGATCGGGATGAAGCCGTTCGTGGAACTGTCGTTCATGCCGACCGCGCTGCAGAGCGGCGGCGACACCGTGTTCTTCTACAAGGCCAACGTCACGCCCCCGCGCGACTACGCGAAGTGGGCCGACCTGATAGGACGGCTGGTGAAGCACTGGCTCGATCGCTACGGCATCGACGAAGTGCGTTCGTGGTATTTCGAGGTATGGAACGAACCCAACCTCGATGCATTCTGGAAAGGCTCGCAAGCCGATTACTTCAGGCTGTACCAATACACCGCCAACGCGATCAAGAACGTCGATGCGCAGTTCCGCGTCGGCGGCCCGGCCAGCGCCGACGACGCGTGGGTGCCGGAATTCCTGGGCTTCTGCGAGACCAACAAACTGCCCGTGGATTTCGTGTCCACCCACCACTATCCGACCGACGCCCTCGGCAAGCCCGGCGACGACACCGAAACGCAGCTCTCCGATGCGCCACGCGACGTGCTGATCCAGCGCGTGCGCAAGATGCGCCAGGCGGTCGGCGACAGCAAGCTCTGCTACACCGAATGGTGCTCGTCGTCCAATCCGTTTTTCGATTTGCATGACCAGCCCTACGCCGCCGCGTTCCTGCTCAAGAACATGCTGGACGTGGCCGACCTCGTGCACTGCTACAGCTGGTGGACCTTCAGCGACATCTTCGAGGAAAACTATTTCTCGTCAGTGCCGTTCCACGGCAGCTTCGGCCTGCAGACCATCCACGGCATTGCGAAGCCAACGTATCGCGCGATGCAGTTGCTGCACGGCCTGGGCGATCAGCGCCTACCGGTGGATGGAACCCATCCGACCGTCGATGCATGGGCCGTGCGCGTCGACGACACCCACATCGACTTGCTGCTCGGCAACCACGCCTTTCCGCGCCAGGCCATCGCCACCGAAGCGGTGACCTGGCATGTGCAGGGTTCGCGCAAGCCGAACAGCGCACGCGTGCAACGCGTGGACGACGGCCACTGCAACAGCCGCCAGGCATGGGTGGACATGGGTTCGCCCGGTTACCTCGATGCGAAACAGGTGGCGCAGCTGGACGAGGCCTCGCAATTGAAGGCCGAACCGATCGCGATCGATGCGTGCGACGGCGGCTTCGATATCGAGATCAGCCTGCCGCCGCACGCGATCGCCGCCGTGCGCGTGGAACTGGCATAGGGGATCGGGCATGGTCACGGGGAAACGCGCCACCGCACGCATGGCCGACGACGACGCGATCCTGGACGACCTCCAGCGCAAGGCGTTCCGCTTCTTCGCTCGCCATGCCGATCCGAAAACGGGACTGGTGCTCGACTCGACCCAGCCCGGCCAGCCGGCCAGCATCGCCGCGGTCGGCTTCGGATTGTCGTGCTACCCGATCGCGGTCGAGCGCGGCTGGATGCTGTACCACGAAGCGCTTGCGCTCACGTTGGCCGCGTTGCGCTTCTTCGAAGAAGCCGACCAGTCGGGCGCGAAGGACGGCGTCGGTTACAAGGGATTCTTCTTCCATTTCCTGAAAGCCGACAGCGGCACACGCGCGTGGGACTGCGAGCTTTCCACCATCGACACCGCGCTGCTGCTGGCCGGCATGCTGCACGCCGCGCAGTATTTCGCGGGCGACGGTGCGCACGAGCGCGAAGTGCGAAGCCGCGTGCAGTCCATCTACGCGCGCGTGGACTGGCGCTGGGCGCAGAACGGCGGTGATGCACTGGCGATGGGCTGGACGCCGGAGGACGGCTTCCAGCCCTGGCGCTGGCTGGGTTACAACGAAGCGATGATCCTGTACGTGCTGGCGATGGGCGCACCCGAATTTTCCGTGACGTCTGCAGCCTACGCCGCGTGGACGTCCACCTTCGATTGGCGCCGCATCTACGGCCGCGAAGTGTTGTATGCCGGACCATTGTTCATCCACCAGTTCTCGCACATCTGGCTCGACCTCAAGGGCCTGCAGGATCAGGTGATGTGGGCGCGGAAAACCGACTACTTCGAAAACAGCCGCGAGATGACGCACGTGCACCGCCAGTACGCGATGCGCAATCCGCATAAGTTCAAGGGCTATGAAAAGAATTGCTGGGGTCTCACCGCCAGCGACGGCCCCGCCGACGCGGTGGAAAAATTCCACGGCCACGAGCAGCAGTTCTACGACTACATCGCGCGCGGCGCGCCGTTCGGGCCCGACGACGGCACGATCTCGCCGTGGGCGTCGATCGCTTCGCTGCCGTTCGCGCCGGAGATCGTGCTGGACGAGATTCGCCATCTCGAAAACATGATCGGCCATAGCCCGCAGGGCTACGGTTTCCACGCGTCCTTCAATCTGTCGTGGCCCGGCCGGCACACCCAGGGCGCGCATCGTCACCCGCTCAGGGACAGCGAAGACATCGCGTGGGTTTCGCCTTGGCACTTCGCGCTGAACCAGGGACCGATCGTGCTGATGATCGAGAACTACCGCACGCGCATGGTGTGGAACCAGATGCGCGAATGCGCGCCGATCAAGCTCGGTTTGCAACGCGCGGGGTTTTCGGGGGAGTGGCTTGGCGCATCGACGAACGCAGCGATGAGCGAACAAACGCCGGAACAGCAAAGATGAGCCCCGCGCGGGCAACAGGGAAAAGCCGCACGGCCCCACGTCAATCGAATCAGAGCAAGGAGCACCGCCATGAACACACAACCCCTGCCCCAACGCCTCGCCGGCCAGAACGCACTGGTCACCGGCGCCAATTCCGGCATCGGCGAAGGCATTGCGCGCGAACTCGCCGCACAAGGCGCCAACGTCGTGGTCAATTACGTGGTGCAGCCGGAGGCCGCGCAAAAGATCTGCGACGAGATCAATGCTGCCGGCGCTGGCAAGGCCATCGCGATCCAGGGCGACGTCAGCAAGGAGACCGACGTGCAGGCGATGTTTGCGCAAGCGGTCAAGCAATTCGGCACGCTCGACATCGTGTGCTCCAACGCCGGCATCCAGCGCGATTCGAAACTCGTGGACATGACGCTCGACCAATGGAACCAGGTGATCGGCGTCAACCTCACCGGTGCGTTCATGGTCGCGCGCGAAGCCGCGCGCGAGTTCATCCGGCGCGGCATGCGCGATGTGTCATGCGCGCTCGGCAAAATCATCTTCACCAGCTCCGTGCACCAGGAAATCCCGTGGGCCGGGCATTGCAACTACGCCACCACCAAGGGCGGCATCATGCAGTTGATGGAATCGATCGCACAGGAACTGGCGCCGCAGAAGATCCGCGTGAATTCCATCTGCCCCGGCGCCATCGAAACCGCGATCAACCGCAAGGCGTGGGATACGCCGCAGGCCGCTGCATCGCTTGAAAAGCTGATCCCGTTCGGGCGCATCGGCATCCCCGCCGACATCGCAAAAGTCGCCGCGTGGCTCGCCTCCGACGAAGCCGATTACATCGTCGGCGCATCGATCTATGTCGACGGCGGCATGACGCTGTATCCGGGCTTTGCGACCGGGGGCTGAAACGAGGTCGCGCAAGGTGCACCGAGCAAAAGCGCGGCTCGCAACGCGCAGCAGCGTGACTTCATCGAGCAAGGATTGGTTGAGCGCGATGCAGCGTGCGCGGGCAAGCGCGCGTCACCGGGACTTCTTGGGCTTCTTCGACTTCACGGGTTTCTTGGGTTTGGTCGGCTTTTTGGGCTTCGTCGGTTTCTTGGGCTTCTTGGGATGCCGGCCCGGCGCCGGATCGCTGGCGGTGCCCGCCAATGCGGTGAGCAACGCCGCACCATCCGGGCTGCCCCAGCCGGTGCAGGCGTCCCAGCCCGTGCTGGCCTGATACGTACCATTATTTCCCTGCGTGATGTCGCGGAAGCCCTTGCCGGCGGTTCCGTACAGGGCGGCATTGGCGAGACCCAGCGACTTGCCGAGCTGCTGGTTCAAGCGCGCGATCAATGCCGCCCACAGCGGGGCGACGGCACTCGTGCCGCCCACGACTTCGCTCTGGCCGTCCACCAGTACGTCGTAACCCGTGAGCGGATCGGCATTGCCGGCGACGTCCGGCACGCCGCGGCCGGCGAAACCGTTCGGCGCCTTGGGCACGTTCGCGTCGGCCTGCCAGGCCGGCAGCGCGAACACCTGGCTGACACCGCCGCCGGTGGCACCTTCGTTCGTCGCGGTTTCGTTCCATACCACTTCACTGGTGATGGTGCTGCCGCTCGACATCAGCCTGGTGCCGCCACAAGCCAGCGTCGACGCACTCGAAGCGGGATAGTCCGCATGCGGTTGGCCGTCGCTCTCGCCGTCGCTGGAACCACCATCACCCGCGGCCACACTGACGGTGACGCCCAGCGCGGCCGCATCTTCCAGCGCGGTTTCCATCGCGTTGCGTGAAGCCGCGCTCCAACTGTCTTCCGGGCCGCCCCAACTGATCGACACCACCGTGGCTGGCTGACTGCTGCTGTGCGCGGCCTGCGCGATGGCATCGTAGAAACCCTGGTCCGTATTTGGCGCGAAGTAAACGAGGAACGTCGCCGCCGGCGCCAGCGCGCCGGCCACTTCGATGTCCAGCATCACTTCCGCGTCCGCGCTGGAACCCGGCTGGTTGCTGCCGCCGTCGACCGATACCGCGCTGACCGACGGCGTCTTCAAACCGAGCCCGCTGAAATACGTATCGAGGTCGGACTGCTGATAGCCACCGCCGAGTTCGATGATCGCGATGTTCTGGCCCGTGCCGTCGCCGGCGGGAAAATCATAAAGCTGGCCGATCTGTACCGGCGTGTAGGTGGCTGCCGGTTGCGCCTGCGCGATCCGGAAATGCGGATGCGCGATCGGGCGCCTGTCCAACCCAAGCACCGCGATCACCGCCGGGTCCGGCAACGTGGGCTCCTTGTCGCTACCGATGAAGGTCGCGCCGCCCGGCGCCATTTCGTAACGGCCGAGTTTTACGCCGAACGCCTGCTGCAGCGACTTCGCATTGCCCTGCCAGTGCAAACTGCGGCAAGCCATGTCGCAATCCAGTTCCTGCATCCCGTGCTTGCGGCCGAGCGCGCGCACGCGCTCCACGTCGGCCGGATCGGCGCCGTAGCGCGCGGCGAACTCCGTGCGCGGCGTCCGCGGTATCGGCCGCTCCAGCGGCTGCCGCCGGCGCAGCACCAGTGTCACGCCGAGGGGTTCGTCGGGTGCGCAGGCGCCGCAATAACGCATCACCGAAGGAAGATGCCGGCGCGTCACCGGCGCCACGGGGGACAGTTTGCGCATGGCGTACCTCCGTACCATCCAGAAGCCACGCCAAAAAGCATGCGCCGGCCAACGTGACGGCCGGGTTATGTGCGGCTGAACGGCAGACAGGATTCAGCGACTGTCGGCGGCCCGCATGAACGCCGCACACAACGCTTCCATGCCTGCCCGATCGTCGTCGTCGAAACGCGCAAGCGAAGGGCTGTCGACATCCCACACGCCGAGCAGGGAGCCATCGGCGCGGATCAGCGGCACCACGATTTCGGAACGCGAGGCGCCGTCGCAGAAGATGTGGTTGGGGTGCGCGTTGACGTCTTCCACCACCTGGGTTGCGCGCGTTTTGGCGGCGATGCCGCACACGCCGCGCCCCAACGCGATGCGGATGCAGGCGGGTTTGCCCTGGAACGGTCCCACCACCAATTCGCCGCCATCGAGGAAATAGAAGCCGCACCAGTTGATGTCCGGCAGCGCGTTGAAGACCAGCGCGGCGAAGTTCGCGGCATTGGCGATGAGATTGGTTTCACCGTGCAGCAAGCCGCGCGCCTGCTGCACGAGTTCGGCGTACAGCGTCGGTTTGTCGGTGGCGGTGATGGGAGCGGCTTCGAACACTTGGGTACACTCGCTAGAGGAGATTGAGTTGAGCGGCGCGCTCTTTTGCGCGTCCGCTCGAACGAAGGGTTTCAATTATCGCGCGATGTTGGAATGCCCGGCCAGCAAGGGGCCGGGGTTGGCGCTTGCGCGGTTCAGCTATGCCCTGCCGGATTCACCGGCGGCATCGCAAACCGCTATCGTGCGTGCATGGAACGAGGAGCGGCCCCATGAAGGCGAAAGGCGTATTCATCACCGGCACCGACACCGGCATCGGCAAGACTTGGGCGGCGTGCACGCTGCTGCACGCCTTGCGCGCAGCCAACCTGCGCGCGACCGGCATGAAACCCGTCGCCAGCGGTTGCACGGAAACGCCGGAAGGCTTGCGCAGCGACGATGCGCTGGCGCTGATCGCCGCGAGCGATCCCAAGCCCGAGCGCTACCAGGATTGCAATCCGTTCGCCTTCGCGCCGCCGGTCTCGCCACACATCGCCGCGGCGGAAATCGAAGAGGAAGTGACGCTGCCGCCGATCGAGGATGCCTACGAGCGCATCGCCATCATGCACGGCGACGCCATCGTGGTCGAAGGCGTGGGCGGCTGGCTGGCGCCGATTTCGGAATCGCTGCGGGTCAACGCCATTCCGCGCCATCTGCAGTTGCCGGTGATCCTGGTGGTCGGCCTGAAGCTCGGCTGCCTCAATCATGCGCAGCTCACCGCGCGCGCGATCCGCGCCGACGGCTGCGAGTTGCTGGGCTGGGTCGGCAACCGCATCGATCCGGACCTGCAGTACCCCAAGGAAAACCTGGTCACCTTGAACCGCTCGCTCGCGGCGCCGTGCCTCGGCGTCATCGGCCACGGCGTCGAGCCGAGATCCGCAGCCGCCGCCCTGCGCGACGCAGCCGATGCCGTGCGCGAATTGAAACCATGACCTGCAAGTTGTGCGGCGGCGCCACCGAGCCATTCGGTGAGCTCGTGGTACTCGGCCGCCATTGCGCGCATTACCAGCGTTGCGGCACGTGCGGTTACGTCGCGATTGAGAATCCGTACTGGCTAGACGAAGCGTATGCCGATCGTGCGATCGCCGCGCTCGACACCGGCATCGTGATGCGCAACCTGTGGCTGGCGGACGCGGTGGACGCGCTGCTGCGCTGGCGATTCCGGAACGTGCGCACGGCGCTGGATTACGGCGCCGGCACCGGACTGTTCGTGCGCCTGATGCGCGATCGCGGCCACGACTTTCGCTGGACCGATCCCTATTGCGAAAACCTGTTCGCGCTGGCTTTCGAAGACGACGGCAGCACCGCACGCGACCTCGTCACCTGTTTCGAAGTCGCCGAACACCTGGTCGATCCGTTGCCGACGTTCCGGCAACTCACCGAACGCGCGCCGATCCTGATCTTCTCCACCGAACTGCTGCCGCCAAACAATCCACGCCCGGGCGAATGGCATTACTACACGCCGGAAACCGGCCATCACGTCGGGTTTTACACGACCGCGAGCCTGCAAGGTTTGGCGAACAAGCTCGGCCGCCACTTCGCCAGCGATGGCCGCATGCTGCACGCCTTCACGACCGAACCGCTGGATTCGCGCTGGCTGCGTGTCGTCGCGAAACAGCGGCGCGCACGGCGTTTGCTGCGTCTGGCCGGCAAACGTACGCCGCTGACGTGGAGCGATGCGGAAATGTTGCGGCAGCAGTTGCGCGCGGAGCAATCCAAAAGCGCGAGCTCGTAATGCGTCTAGTGTCTTGATGTTCGATCTAGCGCACGTACTTCGTGCCCCCTCACCCCGACCCTCTCCCCCAAGCAATGGAGCCGCTTGGGGGAGAGGGAGAACAGCGAAACATCAACCCGCGGGCGCGGTGCTCGCGGCGGACTTCGGCCGCATGTTGGGCGGCGCCTTGTCCAGTCCCGCCGGCTGCGGCGGCAGGTTCAGCGGATGCGCCTGGATTTCCTTTTGCAGCACTTCGACGGCCTTGTCGAGCTGCGGATCCTTGCCGGCCAGTTGCTGCGACACGTCCTCGTCGACCACGATGTCCGGTTCGACGCCGTGGCCCTCGACCGCATACTTGCCGTCGAGATTCACGATCGCCGCGAACTGCGGCACGTTCACGCTGCCGCCGTCGATCAGCGGCCCGAGGTCACCGATGCCGACCACGCCGCCCCAGGTGCGGGTGCCGATCAACGGCCCCAGCTTGGCCTGCTTGAACATGTAGGAGAAGATGTCGCCGTCCGAAGCGGTGGTGCCATTGCTCAGCGCGGCAAGGCGGCCGAGATACGTCGCGCCCGGATAGGTGCCGGTGATCGAACTGCCGCGCAGGTAGTTGTATGCGAGCAGCTTGCGCGACAAGCGCTCGATCATCGTCTGCGACATGAAGCCGCCGCCGTTGTCGCGCACGTCGATGATCAGGCCCGGCTTGCGCAACTGCGGGTAGTACCACTTGATGAATTCGCGCGCGCCATCCACGCCCATGTCGGGAATGTGCAGGTAACCGATCTGGCCGTTGCTGGCCTTGGCGACGTACGCGCGGTTGGCCTGCACCCAGTCGTAATAGTGCAAGTCCATTTCGCTGCCGATAGGTTTCACCAGCACCGTGCGCGCGCCGTCCGTCGTCGGCCGTGAGTTGACGAGCAACTGCACCATCTGTCCCGGCGCGATCCTGAGCAGCCGGTACGGATTTTCATCCCTGGTCAGCGGTGTGCCGTTGATCGCGAGGATGTAATCGCCCGGCTTCACGTCCACGCCGACTTCAGTGAGCGGCGAACGGTAGCGCGGCTCGTCGTTCTCGCCGGCGAACACGTCGGCGACCTGGTAACGCCCGTTAGCGGCATCCAGCTTGAAATCGGCGCCAAGCAAACCGACGTGCGGTTTGTCCGGCAAGCCGAGGTCGCCGCCCGCGACATAGGTGTGCGAGTTGGAGATCTCGGCGACCATTTCGCCCAGCACGTAATTGAGGTCGGTGCGGTCGCCGACGTACTTCAGCAGCGGCTGGTACTTGGCGCGCAGTGCATTCCAGTCGTAACCGTTCATGCTGTCGACGTAGAAATAGTCGCGATAGCGCCGCCACACATCGTTGAAGATTTCCGCGTACTCGGCCTTGGGATCGACCCGCATGAACAGGCCGTCGAGCTTCACGTCCTTCGGTTCCCGCTTGGATGCGGAAAGGTCGATCGCTTTGTAATCGTCACCGTCGTGCACCAGCAGCGTGGAACCGTCGGCCGACAACGCCAGCGGCGCCGCGCCGCCGCCGCCTTCGCCGCCACCACCTTGCGGCTTGTACATATAGACGTCGCTGTCCTTGCGATCCTTGAACGACCACGCGTGGATCTTCAACGGCAGCGCGCTTTCGCGACCGAGGAACGGCGCGCCCGCGGTCGCATACAGGATCGCCTTGGGCGTGACCGCCAACCACTGGACGTTGTCGGGATCGATCGGCGCGCGCACCAGCCGCTGGTCGAGGCCGTCGAAGTCGATCTTGTCGTTGACCTGCGACGCGGACTCGCCCTTGCCGTGATCGTCGCCGTGCTTCGCAGGCGCGGACGAATCCGGCGCGTTGTCATCGCCCGTTGCGCTGTCGTTGCGTGGCGCGAACGGGTCCTCGACACCCTTGCGCAACGCGTAGGCGAGGATCTGCGTGGTGCGGTTGGTCGCGTAATCGAGTTCCACGCTGGAGAACTGCGGCGACCACTCGCGGTCGCCGAGGAAGTACAGGTACTTGCCGTCGGGCGAGAACGCCGGCGCCAGCGCATCCGCATATTCGCGCCCGAGCTCGGTGGCCTTGCCGGAACCCAGGTCGTACACGTACAGCCGCGACAACTGCGTGTCCTTGCCGGTCAGCGAATACGCGAGGTAGTGCCCGCCTGCCGACCATGCATAGTCGCGCTTCGACTGTCCGGGGTCTTGCGCGACCACTTGGTCGTTTGCATTGGCCGACGTGCCAACCACGTGGATGCGATTGCCGGAATCCACGAACGCGATGTGCTTGCCGTCCGGCGACCACTGCGTGTTGTACAGCCGGCCGATCACGCCCTTCGTCAGCATCACCGGATTGGTGCCGTCGACATCGCGCACCCACACTTCTTCCTCGCCGCTCTCGTCGGAGACGTAGGCGACGCGCTTGCCATCGGGCGACCACGACACTTCGCGTTCGTGTGCACCCGGCGTGTGGGTGAGGTCGAGCGTGATGCCGTGTTCCAGCGGCACGCTGAAGACGTCGCCGCGCGCGGTGAATGCGGCGCGCTTGCCGTTCGGGCTGAGCGCGTAATCCTCGACGTATTTCTTGACGTCGCGCTCGGACGCGCGCGAGGCGACGAGATCGCTCGGCACGTGGATCGTCAGCGCGCGATCACTGCCGTTGCGGGTGTCGTAGAGGTGCAGCGCGCCGGTCACTTCGTACACGATCTGCCCGACCGCATCGCCGCTGGCCCAGCGCGCGTCGTCGTTCGCGTAGTTCGTCAGCTGCGTGGTCTTGCCGTCGCCGGTGTCGTAGCGATAGAGGTTCAGGTGCGGGCCGCGATCGGACAGGAAATAGATGTCCTTGCCGATCCACACCGGGTCGCGGTCCGTGTTGGGGTCATTGGTGATGTTCTTGGCCGATTTCGAGGCGAAGTCGTAGATGAAAAGATCCTGCGCCCAGCCGCCCGAGTAGCGATCCCAGTCGCGGAAGTCGCGGAACTTCGGCGAATACACCATCTGCTTGCCGTCGGGCGAAAACCGCGCGGTGCCCGATTGCGGCATCGGCAGCACGCTCGGCAATCCGCCCGTCACGGCGACGGTGAACACGCGCGGATCGGAAATGTTGCGCGAGTCGCGCCACGAACGGAACAGCACGGCCTTGCCGTCCGGCGTCCAGCCGTACACCTGATTGTCGAAGCCCCAGCGCTGCGGCAGCGGCCCCATCGCGGGATAGAACGTCAACTGCGTCGGCTCGCCGCCCGTCGCGGGCACCACGTACACCTGGCTATCGCCACCGTACTGGCCGGTGAACGCGATCTGCCGACAGTCGGGCGAAAAGCGCGCGGCCATTTCCAGGCCGGGTCCCGCGGTCAGGCGCGTCGCGGTGCCGCCTTGCGTGGACGCGGTCCACAGGTCGCCTGCGTAGGTGAACACCACGCGATCACCACAGACATCCGGGAAGCGCAGCAGGCGCGTGCCTTCGACATTCGCGCTCGAGGTTGCCGCGGTGGCGGATGTTCCCGCGGATGCGGGCGGCGGCGTGACATTCGCGGACGACGCCGGCGCCGAAGCTTCACCCGATGCGGCAGGAGGCGAAGAAGACTGCGAGCAAGCGGCCAACCCCGCGGCGCCGGCCAGCAGCGCGCAACCGGCCAGGACGGATTTGCGGATCGTGGAAGACATGGGACGCCCCTCGCATGACGGCACGAACGGGCAGCTATACGCGGTTTCGCCAGCGGCCGCCAGTCCCGTTCGGCAGGCGCGCGAGACGGCCGCCGGCGCCCCATGACTTCGGTCATGGATGGAACCGTCACCGCATTCGCGGCATCATGGTGAACCAGTTTCCCGGGCCGCCGCGCGCGGACCGAGCCCAGACCTCTTGCTTCCGGAGTTTCCCTTGAGCCAAGCCCAACGGTACTACCTGACCATTGCCAACCTCGCCACCGCGCGCGGCCCCGACGCCGACCTGTCGTTCCAGGGTTCGTCGCCGCAGGCTTTCGCCGCCGCGCTGCAGGAAGCGCTGCGCAAGCCGATCCTGTTCGACCGCTGGAAGGCCAAGCAGCCGGATCCCGACAATGTCGACGCCTCGCTGGCGCCGGACGATCCGAACGCTACCGTCACGGCCGAATTGAACGACCTGCACACCGACGTCGAAGTGGTCACCACGCTCACCCACTCCGTGCTGCGCCATCGTCTTTTCATCCTGATCGGACCGCACTGGCAGTTGCACGACGTCGCGGCCGTCCGCTAACCCCTGAACCCGTGGAAGGAGTCACCCCATGCAAGGTTTCAAGACCCGAGTGCTCGCGCTTGCCTGTTGCGCCATCGTCGCCGGCGGCATCGGCATGACCGCGCAGGCCGCCACGCCTGCCGCGTCCGGCGCGAATGCCGGCAACATCACCGCCAATCCGTTCTACAAGGCCTCGACGCTGCCGTTCCAGGCGCCGGACTTCAGCAAGATCAAGGATTCCGATTACCAGCCGGCGATGGAAGAAGGCATGCGGCAACAAAGTGCCGAAATCGACAAGATCGCCAACAACCCGGCGGCGCCGACTTTCGACAACACGCTCGTCGCGATGGAGAAGAGCGGACAGATGCTGACGCGCGTGATGCTGGCCTTCAGCACGGTGGCCGGCGCGAATACCGACGACACGCTGCAGAAGGTGCAGGAAACCGAAGCGTCGAAATTGTCCGCGCACCAGGATTCGATCTATCTCAACCCCAAACTGTTCGCGCGCATCCAGGAGCTCTACAACCAGCGCGACTCGCTGAAGCTCGATCCGGAATCGCGGCGATTGCTGGAGTGGGACTACAAGGAATTCGTGCTCAACGGCGCCAGGCTTTCGGCGGCCGACAAGGCCAAGCTGAAGCAGTTCAACGAACAGGAAGCCTCGCTTTCCGCGAAGTTCCAGAACAAGTTGCTGGCCGCCGCCAAGGCCGGCGCGCTCGTCGTCGGCGACAAGGCCAAGCTCGCCGGCCTGTCCGACGCCGAGATCGATGCCGCGGCCGCCGCGGCCAAAAGCCGCAAGCTCGCGGGCAAGTGGGTAATCCCGCTGCAGAACACCACGCAACAGCCGGCCCTCGCTTCGCTCACCGATCGCGACACGCGCCACCAGTTGTTCGAGAACTCGTGGACGCGCGCGGAGAAGGGCGACGCCAACGACACCCGCAGCACGATCGCCGAGATCGCGAAAATCCGCGCCGAGAAGGCGAAGCTTCTGGGCTTCGACAGCTATGCGGCGTGGAAGCTGCAGGACCAGATGGCCAAGACGCCGGCCACCGTGATGGATTTCCTCGACAAGCTGGTGCCGGCGGAAACCGCGCGCGCCGAGGCCGAGGCCGGTGACATCCAGAAGACCATCGATGCCGACCAGGCCAAGGCCGGCAAACCCGACTTCAAGCTGGAACCGTGGGACTGGCAGTTGTACGCCGAACAGGTGCGCAAGCAGAAATACAACCTGGACGAAAGCCAGATCAAGCCGTACTTCGAGTTGAACAACGTGCTGCAGAACGGCGTGTTCTACGCCGCCAACCAGCTCTACGGCATCACCTTCAAGGAACGCAAGGACCTGCCGGTGTGGCAACCGGACGTGCGCGTGTTCGAAGTCTTCGACGCGAACGGCAAGCCGCTGGCGCTGTTCTATTGCGACTATTTCAAGCGCGACAACAAGTCCGGCGGCGCGTGGATGAGCAACATGGTGAACGAGTCCACGCTGCTCGGCACCAAGCCCGTGATCTACAACGTCGCCAACTTCACGAAACCCGCGGCCGGCCAGCCCGCGCTGCTGTCGTGGGACGACGTGATCACCATGTTCCACGAGTTCGGCCACGCACTGAACGGCATGTTCGCCGACACCAAGTACCCGAGCCTGTCCGGCGCCAACACCGCGCGCGACTTCGTGGAGTTCCCCTCGCAGTTCAACGAACACTGGGCGCTGTACCCCACCGTGTTCGCGCACTACGCGAAGAACTACAAGACCGGCGAGCCGATGCCGAAGGAACTGGTGGACAAGATCAAGAAGTCGCAGTTGTTCAACAAGGGCTACGACATGACCGAGGCCACCGCCGCGGCGCTGCTCGACATGTCATGGCACACCCTGCCGGCCTCCGCGCCGAAGGTGGAGAACGTGGATGCGTTCGAGGCCAAGTCGCTCAAGGACAACCATGTCGACCTGAGCTACGTGCCGCCGCGCTACCGCTCCAGCTATTTCCTGCACATCTGGGGCAACGGCTACGCGGCAGGTTACTACGCCTACAACTGGACGATGATGCTGGCCGACGACGCCTACGGCTGGTTCGAGGAACACGGCGGCCTGACCCGCGCCAACGGCGACCGCTTCCGCAACATGGTGCTGTCGCGCGGCAACACCGAAGACCTCGCGAAGATGTACGCCGACTGGCGCGGCCGCGCGCCCAATATCGACGCGATGAAGAAGGATCGCGGGCTGGAGACGAAGTAAGCAGGAGCGGCCCTTGGCCGCGACCGGTTTGTCCGGTGGTTGAAAGAAAGGCCCGCTTCGGCGGGCCTTTTGATTTCCTGCTGCGGCAACCAGACACAACGCGCCGTTCGCAACCCGACATGCTGCCAGTCAGCGGTCATCGACGGGCAGCCGTGGCGTGACCCGCGGGCCGTGGCGATCGCGCGCAGGCGGCTCGCGCGCTACTGCACCGTCACGGTGTTGTATTGCTTGACCAGCTTCTGGAAGCGCGGATTGGCGCGCAGCGCGGTGTACATCGGACTGATGGCGAGGTCGTTGCAGGCGACCGGAATGGCCGGGCACAGGGTTTCCAGCGCTTGCAGCAACGCCCCGTGCTCGCCGAGCGAGGCGTACATCACGAGCAGATTGCCCGCCACGGCCTGATTGGATTGGTGCCGGCTCAAGTCTTTCAATGCAGCCAGCGCCTGCGGGCGCAGCGCCGGATCGGCCACGGCCCGGTACGCCAGCCGGCCGGTCGTGACCTGCTCCCGGTCCACGGGCGTGGCGGGCTTCACGAGGTCGAACGCCGCCACCATCGGGTCGTACTGGTGCAACTGCTGGTACGCATAAGCGAGACCGAACGCGCCGTCCACGCTCGCGGGATCGAGCCGGATCAGGGCTTGGCCGGCCGTCACCACCTGCGCCCAGTCCCCGAGGTCCTGGTCATACGTGGCAAGGTTGTTCCATGCAGTGGCGTTGTCGGGATCGAGCTGAGTGGCTTCCTGCGTTTGTGCCGCGCTCTGCTTGAGCGGCAGCAGGGTGCCGTAATCGATATGCGCGGCGACATTGCTGGGATCGAGCGCCAGGACCTTCCGGAATTCTGCCTTGGCCTTGGCGCGGTCGGGCGGGTCGCTGCTCATATCCGCAACACCGAGCTCCACCCAGGCATCTGCATTGTTCGGATCGAGTGCCAGCGCCTTTTCGGCTTCGGCGCGGATCCGCGGCAGCGTGGTCGGGAGCGGCAGGTCGGAACGCTGGGTCAGGTCGAGCAGCGCGTGCGACAGCAGCGCGTGGGCGTCGGCATAGTTCGGATCGAGCGCGATGGCCGCCTCGAAATCCTTGCGCGCGGCTTCAAAGCTCGCGGCATCGAACTTGTCCAGAAGTGCGCGGCCCTTCAGCACCAGGTCGTGGGCCTGGGGATTGGCGGTGCCGCCCTGGGGCAGGTCGGTCTGCGCGAACTTCACCTGCAACGCGCTCGCGATCGCCTGCGACACCTTGTCCTGCACCGCGAAGATGTTGGCGAAGGAATCGTCGTAGTGCTGCGACCACAGCTCGTAACCGGTCACCGCGCTGACCAGCTCCACGCTGATCCGCACTTCCTCGCCCTCGCGCGCGATGCTGCCGTGCAGGATGTTCGCGACATCCAGCTTCTCGCCGACGGTGCGCGCCGTGAGTGCGGAGTCCCGCAGCGTGGAAGCCGTTTCCCACGCGATCACGCGCAGCGCCGGGTTCTGGCCGAGCGCGCCCGTGAGTTCCTGGGTGATGCCGTCGCTGAAATACTGCTGCTTGGGATCGCCGCTGAGGTTCTTGAAGGGCAACACCACCAGCGTGTCCCTGGCGGGGTTGAAGGCGGCGGCGGTGGCCTTGGGCGGCGGTGCGGCGGTCACCGCGCGCGCCACGGCGGGAACGCGATGATCGACCACCAGCAATCGCCACGCCAGCAGCAGCACCGCCACCGCCAGCACCGCGATGATCGCGAAGTCCAGCTTGCGCGCGGTCGAGTGCGTGACGGATTCGCCGGGCGCGATTTCCGATTCGCGCCTGATGCCTTGCGGCGTGAATTCATACAGCCACGCGAACGCGATCCAGAACGGGAACAGGATCGCGCAGGCCCCCAGGAACCAGCGGGTGACATCGGTCTGCAGGTCGAGCGCAGGACTCAGTTGCGAGATGCCCTGTGACAGCGCCCACACCGCGCCCGCGTACAGCACGCTTGCGCGCAGCACATTGCGGCGCTTCAGTTCCGCAAAGAAAGAAAGTCGCTCGGCCACGGCAACGGTACGTTCCCGCCGGCGACAGGCCGGCTTCCAGTACGGCGAGTGTACGCAGTTCCGCGGCAAAGCGCAGAGGGTGACCTGGTGTTCCCAACAGCAAGCCAAGCTCCAATGCGCCGGAAGCATTGCGCGAAGCGGGCAACCGGATGCGTTGCCCGCGGCGCGGTCAGGATCCGCCTGCGAGCAATGCATCCAGCTGCGCGAACTGTTCGGGCAGGGCTTCCGCCGAACCGGCGAGGGCTTCGTCGAGGGCAGCTTCCGTTGGGTAGCGTTCGTGGAAGGTGACCAGCGTCTTGCCGTCGTGTTCCTCGAACGTCACCGTGGTCACCGCGCCCTGGTCGCTTTCTTCGTTGGTCCAGACGATGCGCCTGTTAGGCGTCACTTCCCGGTACGTGCCGAAGAACGCCATCGGCTCATCGAAAGCCGGATGGCGGAACACGAGGCGATACGTGCCCCCGGTGCGGACATCCATCTCGCATGAGAGCAACGTCAGATCGGCTGCCTTCGGAACCCACCAACGCTTGAACAATTCGGGTTTGCTCCAGGCTTCGAAGACGACGTGCGCCGGCGCATCGAACGTTCGCGTCACGACGAGTTCGCGGTTGGACTTGCGTTCCACGGTGGTGCGGTTCACGGTGGCGGAACTACCTTCTTTTTCGCTGGACATCTGCCTTCTCCTTGCCTTTCAGGTGCTCGACAAGCTCGTCGAGCGCATCGAAACGTGCGATCCAGATTTGGCGGTGCCGCTCGATCCAGGCGGCCTCTTCTTCCAGCCGGCGCGGTCCGAGCTTGCAGGTTCGCACGCGCCCGACCTTCTGCGTGGTCACGAGTCCCGCCTGCTCCAGGACGCCGACGTGCTTCTTCATGCCCGTGAGGGTCATGTGGAATCTCTGGGCGAGGTCGGTAATGGAGGCGTCTGAACCCCCGAGTTGCTCCAGCACGCCGCGTCGGGTGACATCGGAGAGTGCGGCGAACGTGGTGTCGAGGCGGGCTTGATAGTGAACCATGTGGTTCACTGTACGGCACAGGTGAGCGATTTGCAAGCGGATGACGCCTCGGGGTCGAAGGAGCTGCTCGGGAATGCAGAGGCCGGTCGGTCGGCCTTCCGTCAGTACGTACCGCCCAGCGATGCCGCGCTTCCGATCGGCGCCGGCTTGATGCGGTGCATGTCGAGCACCAGCACCTCGTTGTCGCCTTCCCGTAACCACGCACCCGGACAGAACAGGCGTTGCTGCGGGCCGATGTGCCAGTAGCGGCCGAGCAGGCGGCCGTTGACCCACAGGTAGCCTCTGTTCCATCCGGCCATGTCGAGATGGCAGTCGCCGGTCCGTTGCAGGTGCAACGTCGCCTTGAAGAACACGCCGGGTCGCACGGGCGTGGCGTGCAATGGACGCAGTTGCGCGAGCCATGCATCGTCCAGCGGCAGGCTGAAAACATGCCAGCCCTGCAGAATTTCGTCGTTCAACCGTACGTCGCCCACGATGCCCTTGCGGTCGATCATCGCGTGGCCGTAACCGACGTGGCCGAAGCTGTCGACGAGAATTTCGAGCGCTTCCGTTTTGCCATCACTGCCGGGCAACGTGACCGCGGGATTCAAGTGCAGCGACGGATGCTCGACGCGTGAAATGGAATCGACGAAGCGGCCACCCTTGAACACCAGCGCGTCGTCGCGCACGCCATCGAGTAGCAGCGTGCCGCCGCCGCGGATGCGGCGGCGATACAGCACCATGCCCTGCCCCTGGCCGAACAACAGTTCGTTGCCTTGCGGACGGTCCACGCGTTTTGGCTGCGGCAGGTTGTCCCACAACGACGCGAACGGCGCCGGCGTGATCGGTGCGAAACCGATCGTCGCAGGCGGTTCGGGCACCTCGGGCAGCGGCTGTTTCGCATGCGGCGCAAGCATCGATCGGAACGTGTAGTAATCGGGCGTCGCAACGCCGCGCTCGTCGATCGGCGCGCCATAGTCGTAGCTGGTGATCACCGGCTGGAATTGCGAACCGTCGTCGTGTGCGTTGGCACCCGCGCCGAAACCGAAGTTGGTGCCGCCATGCACGACATACAGATTGAACGAGCGGTTGTCATCGAGCAGTTTGCGCAGCGTGGAAACGAAATCGCCGCGCGCGAAATCCTTGTCGCCCCAGTGCGTCAGCCAGCCGGGATAGCCTTCGCCCATCCACACAGGCAACTCGCCCGCGATGTCCTGCGCCGCCGCGAAATCGGTGTCGCCATCCAATCCGAGCGCCGCGCCGGGCAAATACGTGCGCGCCTTGCGCACTTGGTCGAGACCGTCGGAAATCGAGAACGGCCCGTCAATGCCGTGTTGCTGCCACAGCGCGCGCAACGCTTCGAGATAGCCGAGATCATTTCCGAATGACGCATATTCGTTTTCGATCTGCAGCATCAGCACCGGGCCGCCGTTCGCCGCCAGCAGCGGTTGCACAACCGATGCGATGGTTGCGATGTAGCGGCGCACCGCGGCCATGTAATCGGCGTCGTCCTTGTCGCGCACGCGGATGTGCGGATGCCGCAGCAGGTACGGCGGCAAGCCGCCGAAATCCCACTCGCCGCAAATGTATGGTCCCGGCCGCAGGTACACCCACATGCCTTCGTCCTGGCAGAGGCGGATGAAGTGCGCGAAGTCGCGCCGACCGGTGGTGAGGTCGAACACGCCGGGTTCGGATTCCAGCGCATTCCACATCACGTACAGCGAGATGGTGTTGAGTCCCATCGCCTTCGCCATCCGGATGCGATGCCGCCAGTACTTGCGCGGAATACGGATCGGATGCATTTCGCCGCTGCGGATCGTGAACGGCGCGTCGTCCAGCAGGAACTGCCGCGCGGCGAAGCGGAAGCGATGTGGCCGCCCGTCCGGCACAATCTCGATGCGCACGAGCGGCGCAGGCGACGTCACCTCTGCGCACGCGGCGAACGCCGACAGCGGCGCCAGCACGCTCAGGCGCAGGAAGTCCCGGCGCCGCATACCATTGACGGCTGGCTTCCGCGCCGCGTCGCGCGCTTCCTCACCCATGGCGTTGCCGTTTCCGCTGTTTCACGCGGCACATTATGCCTACGTTCGTATATGCAGTTACAATTCACTTATGAAACCAGAGAACGCACGCCGTGATGACGCGCTTGCCCCGATGAATCCATCGCACCCGCTGCACGGCAACGCCGCCCACGGAGCCCTGTTGCTCGCGGCCGACGTCGGTGGGACGCACGCGCGCATCGGTTTGTTGCGGGCACGTCCCGGCGCGCAACCGCCGCTCGAAATGCTGGCGCGGCACGTGTACGAATGCGCGAAGTGGCCTGGACTCGGTGAAATCCTGCAGGATTTCCTTGCCCATCACGCCAACGGCCGCGGCCGCATCGCGCGTTGCGCGCTGGCGATGGCCGGCTACCTGCGCGGTGACGAACTGGTTTCGGAAAACCTGCGCTGGCCGGTGCGGATTTCCGAATTGCGCGAGCGCCTGCAACTGGATCGGCTCGACATCGTCAACGACTTCGAGGCGCTGGCCTGCGGCACGCAGTTTCTTTCCGCGCGCGACAGCATCGCGGTGATCGATGCGAAAGGCACGGACGGCCCGACCGTAGTGGTCGGCCCCGGCACCGGCCTCGGCTGCGCGGTGCTGTTGCCGAATGGCGATGCACCGCTGGTGATGCCGAGCGAAGCCGGCCACGTCGCGCTCGCGCCCGGCAACGAACGCGAGATTGAAGTGCTGCGACGGCTTGGCCGCGACCGCGCCTACGTGCACACCGGCCACGTGCTCTCGGGACCGGGGCTGGTCAACCTCTACCGCGTGCTGGCGGAAATCGAAGGCGCCGCGGCCGTCCACGAAGAACCGGCAGCGATCAGCACCGCCGCGCTCGGCGACAGCGACCCGCTCGCGCGCGAAGCGCTGGCGATGTTCTGCGCCATGCTCGGCAGCTTCACGGGCGATCTTGCGGTGATGTTCAAGGCGGGCGGCGGTGTGTATCTCGCCGGCGGCATCCTGCCGTACATCCAGGATTTCCTGCTGGCGAGCGCATTCCGCGCGCGCTTCCTCAACAAGGGCGTGATGCAGCCGTTCCTTGCGAACGTGCCGGTGCGGCTGATCGAACACGGGCAACTGGGCGTGTACGGAGCCGCGGCGATGGAAATCGATTCGCTCGCCTGATTCCTTAACCCGCGTTGCGCGCGGGTTCGCCAAACGACGGCGGCCGGTCCTCCAGCGCCGTGCCGAATCGTTTGTTCGGCGTGTCGCCCATTTCGAACACCAGCGTGCCGCCCTTCGCAAGCTCGGCGTGCGTGATCCAGCTCTTCGTACACGGTTTGCCGTTCCATGTCACCGACTGGATGTACGGCTTGCCTTTGCCGTTTCCGCGCGCCTCGACGATGAGTTTCCGGCCGTCGCCGACATCCATCTCGGCGTGGTCGATCAGCGGACTGCCGAACACCCAATTCGTGCTGACCGGATCGACCGGATAGAAGCCGAGCGCACCCAGTACGTACCACGCGCTCATCTGGCCGCAGTCCTCGTTGCCCGCCAAGCCATCCGGCGCCGCGCGGTACATGGTTTCCAGCAGCATGCGCACGCGTGATTGCGTCTTCCAGTGCGAACCCGTGTACGCGTACAGGTACGCGATGTGGTGGCTCGGCTCGTTGCCATGCGCGTACTGTCCGACCATGCCGGCAATGTCGGGCGGTGCGTTGGGCGGCAGCGTGGACGCGGTGGTGAAGAGTTCGTCCAGCTTGCGCTCGAACGCGTCCTTGCCGCCGAACATCTGCATGTATTGGTACAAGTCATGCTGGTTGAGGAAGGTCGCCACCCACGGATTCGATTCGGTGTAATCGCGCCATTGGTCGGCGTGGCCCATCTCGATCGGATCGAACGGTTCCAGCCACGCGCCGGCGGCGCCGCGCGGCCGCATGAAGCCGAGCCTGCGATCGAACACGTTGTGGTAATTGCGCGAACGTTCGCGCAGCGCCTTCGCGTCCGCCTGCTCGCCCACGCCTGCCGCCAGGTGCGACAACGCCCAGTCGTCGTAGGCGTATTCGAGCGTCTTGCTGACGGCCTCGGACTCTGCATCGCTGGGCAGGTAACCGAGCTTGCGATACCAGCCCAGGCCCAGCCAATCGGAACTCAGCGCGCGATCGCGATACACCGGCCACGCCGCCTTGTAGTCGATGCCGGTGAAACCCTTGGCCTGCGCTTCGGCGATCACCACGATCGAGTGATAGCCGATCATGGTGCCGGTCTCGACACCCTGCAGCGGCCAGATCGCGGGGCCCTGCGGACTTTCGTTGGCCTTGCGCACCAGGCCCTGCACCAGGTCCGGCACCTTGTCGGGCAGGAACAGCGTGTACAGCGGATGCAGCGCGCGATAGGTGTCCCACAAGGAATAGGTGCTGTAGTTGTGCTGGCCTTTCGGAAGCGTATGCACCTTGAGGTCCATGCCGCGATAGCGATCATCGACGTCGCTGAACAGCGTCGGCGCCAGCATCGCGTGGTACAGCCCGCTGTAGAACGTGCGGCTGACTTCGTCCGGCGCATCGATGCGGATGCGCGAGAGCTCGCGCTCCCATTGCTCCGCCGCGCTGCGCCGCACGCGCTCGAAATCCCAGTCCGGCAATTCCGCTTCGAGGTTGCGCAGCGCGCCATCGATGTCCACGCCGGAAATGCCGACCTTCACCAGCAGCGGCGTTTTCGAGGCATCGTCGAAATGCAATGCGGCCTTGAGGCTCTTGCCGTGCGCATCGGTCGCGGAGCCAAGCGGCTTGTCATCCGAATACAGTTCCGCCCGTGCGAACGGCCGCGACACTTTCATTGCGAAATAGATGTAGCGCCCGTTCGCCCACTCGTGCACGCGGCGGCCGCCGACCAGCGTGTCGTGGCCGACCACGCGCAGCTCCGTGTCACTGACATTGCAGGGAACGTCCGGCTTGTCCTTGTAGCCGTGCGCCAGATCGACCAGCAGATGGCCAGCGCCGGGTTTGTTGAACGTGTAGCGATGCAGGCCGGCGCGCGCGGTCGCGGTCAGTTCGGCGAGGATGTCGTGGTCGGTGAGATGCACCGTGTAATAGCCGGGCGTGCCGCGTTCGGACGCCTTGTCGTAGCGCGAGCGGTAGCCCTTGCCGGGATGCGCGACCACGTCGGCCGCGAGATGCTTGCCGCGCGCCGCGGCGTCGTAACGCGAGTAATAAAGCTCATCCGGCAAGCCGCGCGTGCCGGGATCGAGCAGCACCTGGCTCTGCGCGGGCATCACCAGCACGTCCAGCATGTCGGCGCCGCCGGTGCCGGAAAGATGCGTGTGCGAAAAGCCCATGATCGAACCGTCGGCTTCGTGATAGCCCGAACACGCGTCCCAGCCGTGTGTATGGGTGTCGGGCGAAAGCTGCACCATGCCCCACGGCACCGTCGCGCCGGGAAACGTGTGGCCATGGCCGCCGGTGCCGACGAACACGTCCACGAATTGCGACACGCTGGCGCCTGCCCGCGGCGAGCCTGTGTCATTGGGACCCGCATGTTGCGCCTGCGCGAACGCCGCGCGCGGATCGATGCGCTCCAGCAACGCCAGCGTCATCGCGCCTTGCAGGAAACGTCTGCGTGTCACCATGTCATCTACTCCTCTTGGTGGCGTTTCACTGGAACTCTCTTCAAAACAGCCTTGCATTTATTTCCGTCATTCCGGACGCCGCGCAGCGGCGATCCGGAATCCAGTGCCTTTATCTTCCATGCGTCACTGGATTCCCGCTTTCGCGGAATGACGTCCGGGGAATTCATGCTTTTGGATTTGCCATGGGTTGCAGTAGCTGTGGTGCTCTTTTTGCCAGATCAACGACCAATTCGCCGAACAACGAATTCGCCCAGGCGAACCACGCCCGCGTGAAATGCGAAGGATCGTCCTGGTCGAACGCCTCGTGCATGAAGCCGGTGCCGGCGTCGGTGGTCGCAAGCCAGTGCAGGCACTGGCGAATTTCGCCGGCGTCGTCGCTGGTCAACGCGCGGATCATGATCGACATCGGCCAGATCATCCGCAGGCCTTCGTGCGGGCCGCCGATGCCCTGCGCGGCCTTGCCGGAAAAGAAATACGGATTGCGGTCGCTCCACGCCAGTGCACGCGTTGCCTGATAACGCCTGTCGACGCGTCGGCAGAAGCCGAGATACGGCAGGCTCGAAAGCCCCGGCACGTTGGCGTCGTCCATGCACAGTTGATTGCCGTAGCCATCCACTTCGTAGGCCCAGCATTCGACCCCGCGACCGTCATGCATCAGCGCATGCTGTTCGAGCGCTGTTTGCACTTCATCTGCAAGCGCATCGCAATCGCGCGCGAAGGCTGCGTCGGCGAACAGCGCGCGCGTCATGGCGGCGAGTTGCCGCAGCGACACCACCGCGAACGCATTGCCCGGCACGAACAACGGATATTTGCACGCGTCGTCGGAAGGGCGGAACATCGAAAAGATCAGGCCAACCGGTTTGCCCGGCCAGCCGTAACCGCCCAGCGCCAGTGTGTCGGTGGGCGCCGCGGCGGCACGCTGGAAGTGATACGGCCCGGGACCGTGCTTGCGTTGTTGCGCACGGAAAGTTTCCAGCACGCGACGCATCGCTGCGCGCCAGTCGTCATCGAACGGCGCGCGATCGCCGGTCACCCTCCATTAGCCGTGCGCCAGGCGGATCGCCCAGCACGGTGAATCGATTTCCCATTTGCGTTCGGCGACGCCGGGCTTCATGTCGGTATCGTCATGCTGCGCCCACGGCAAATTCGTTTTCGCCCGCGGATCGGCCATGAAGGCATTTGCGTACGGATCGATCGCGATGCAGCGCGCGTGCCGATGGATCAGGCCGCGGTACAACCGCCGCAGTGCTTCATCATGCGCAGCCAGCGGCAGGTACGGCCACACCTGCGCCGAGGAATCGCGCAGCCACATCGCATCGATGTCGCCGGTGACGATGAAGGTGTCGGGCTTGCCGCCGAGCGTGCCGGTGTGCACGGTCGTATCGAGCGTGTTCGGATAGCAGTTCTCTAACAGCCACGCCAGTTTCGGATCGCCGATTTTCGACTTGATGCGCGCGAGTTCGCGTTCGACGGCCGGACTGGTGAACTTGCGTTGCGCAGGCGGCGGGCGCTTGCTCGGGAAGCGCGTCGACGTCGCGCTTGCGCCAATGCCGGATGCGGACATGCCGAGCGCGCCGTACGCTGCGGCAGTTCCGATCAGCTTCAAAAAATCGCGGCGATCGTTCATGACGAATACTCAGCGCGGCAAGGCGTCGCGGCCGCTGATCGTAAACGAAGCGCCGGCGCCCGGTGCGTCACCGGGTTGTCCGCCGCCGATGAAAACACGATAGTGCCCGGCGAACACGGCGCGATGGCCGGCAGCATCGACCGTGCTCAACTGGCGCGGCGACAGGTCGAATTCCACGCGGCGGCTTTCGCCGTGTTCCAGATGCACGCGTTCGAATCCGACCAGCGCATGGCGCGGTGCCAGCGGAACGTCCGGTGCATCCAGGTAGAGTTCGACTACTTCGTCACCGGCGCGCGTCCCCGTGTTGCGCACCTCCGCGCTTGCCTTCAGCGTCGCTCCCGCCCGCAGTTGCGTCGTCGACAGCGCGGGATCGGCGTAGGCGAACGTGGTGTAGCTCAAGCCATACCCGAACGGGTACAGCGGCGTACCCGTGAAGTAGCGGTAGGTGCGTCCCTGCATGTCGTAACTGACGTAGGGCGGCAGGTCGCGCGTGGCGCGATAGAACGTCACCGGCAACCGGCCGGCCGGGTTGTAATCGCCCGCCAACACCTGCGCGATCGCGGTGCCGCCGGACTCGCCGGGATACCACGCGTCGAGAATCGTATTGGCGTGCTGCTGCGCCCAATCGATCGCCACCGCGCTGCCCGACATCAGCACCACGACCAGCGGCTTGCCTGTCGCAGCCACGCGTTCGAGCAGCGCGCGTTGCACCGCCGGCAGTGCAATGTCGGTGCGATCGCCATGATCGAAGCCCGGCACGTCCAGCGGCGATTCCTCGCCTTCCACGTCGGGCGACAAGCCGACGAAGGCCACGACTACGTCGGCGTTGCGCGCAGCCGCTTCGGCTTCGGCGAGTTGCGCCTCGGGCGGCGCAAGCCATTGCAGGCGGATGCCCTGGTCCTGCCCGCCGTGCAGCATGTCCAGTTCAATCGCATGCGGCGAGATATCGGCGAAGTGCAGCGTGGCCTGCATGGGTTTGCCGTTGCCGGGATTGTCGATGAGCCGCTTGCCATCGCCGTACAGCCGCACCGGATCATGCCCGCGGCAATCGAAGCAACGATCGACGTGCACCACCAGCGTGTAATCGCCTGCGGCCGGTGGAACCAGCTCGCCGATCCAGCGCACCGCGTAATGGTTCGGGTCGAGCGCTGCGTCCGGCGCGACATGATCCCAATCGAAGTCGATGGTGCGATCGACGCGCGTGACATGCGGCGTGCCGCTGAAATCGGCATGATCGAAATACTCGCCCTTCAGGCCGGGCTTGCCGTCCGAGCGCAATGCGGTTTCCGGAATCGGAATCGGCACGCCGGCCGCCACGGACGAGCCTTGCGCGTAGGTGACGTGATCGGCACCGAAGCGTAGGCGCAGGCCATCCAGCGGCGTGACCGGATCGCGCGCGGTGCCGTGGTAATTGGCCTCCAGCGTTTCGACCGTGTCGGCGTTCGGACCGATGACCGCGATGTGCGTGCCGGCGTGCAACGGCAGCATCGCGTGCGCATTCTTCAGCAGCACAATGGATTCCAGCGCCGCTTGCAGCGCCAGCTTGCGATGCGCGGCGCTGTCGATCTGATCCTCGCCGATGCGTGAATACGAACCCTCACCATTGCCCATGATGCCGAGCCGGTAGCGCGCTGCGAACAGTCGCACCAGCGCGTTGTCCAGCACCGACTCCTGCACGTAACCTTTGCGCACCGCCGCGCCCAATGCCGCGTACGCGCTGCCGCAATCGAGGTCGGTTCCGGCTGCGATCGCCGCGGCCGACGACTGCGCATCATCGGATTTGTAGTGATGGAACTCCGTCATGTCGTCGACCGCGTCGCAATCGGAAACGACATAACCCCTGAAGCCCCAATCGTCGCGCAAGGTCGTGGTGAGCAAGTCTTTGTCCGCGCACACCGGCGTGCCGTGCAGCGCGTTGTACGCGCACATCACCGAACCCGCATGGCCTTCCGTCACCGCCGCGCGGAACGCAGGAAGATAAGTCGCCTCCAGATCATGCGGCGCTACGTCGACATCGAAGCCGTGGCGCCCGAACTCGGGACCGCTGTGCACGGCGAAGTGCTTGGGCGTCGCGATCGCGCGCGGATGCGCGGCGTCATCACCCTGGATGCCGCGCACGAACGCGACGGCAAGCTGTCCGGTCAGGTATGGATCTTCGCCATAGGTTTCCTGGCCGCGTCCCCAGCGCGGGTCGCGATCGATGTTGACGTTGGGCGACCAGATCGTGAGCCCCTGGTAGCGCCCATGTGCGTTGCTTGTTCCCACCGCATTGAACCGCGCGCGCGCCTCGGTCGAAACAACCGTGCCGACCTGTTGCAGCAGCGGGGGATCCCAGCTCGCCGCCAGACCGATCGCCTGCGGGAACACCGTCGCGAAGCCGCCGCGCGCGAGTCCGTGCAGGCCTTCGTTCCACCACGTGTATGCGGGCACGCCGAGACGCGGGATCGTGGGCGCGTGGTCCTGCAATTGCGCGACCTTTTCCTTGAGCGTCAGTTTCGCCACCAACGCTTGCGCGCGCGCCACCGCGTCATCGGGCGCCGCCTGGACGACCGCCGCGAACGCAATTACCGCGATCGAACAACAGACGCAATATGCCGCCTTCATTGCGCGCGGCCCTGCATCGCATCGGCCACGTCCTCGACCTTGAGCGCCTTGCGCAAGGTATCGAGACCGGCGTTGCTGTGCACCGTCAGCGTCACGCGCTGGCCCGGCAGGAGATCGAACGCGTTGTCGGAAACTTCAGCATCGATGTCGCCAAACGAGAGCCAAACGCCGCGCGCCAGCTTGTCGCTGTCCAGCGTCAACGTATAGCCATCATTCGTTTTCGCAAACTGCGTGCGAATGTGCGGCAACGGCATCGCGAGATTCTTCGGCGCATCGAAGAACACGAGGTTGCGCGACACCACGTGATCGCCCACCCGCAACTCGAACACGGCGAACGTCTTGCGCGGATCGTCGCCGTGCAGCAGTTGCGCATCTGCGAATGTCCCGACACGCGTCGCCGACAACGGCGCCAGCGTGACATCCGCCTGCTTCTGCCCGATCACCTTGCCGGCGAAATCCATCACGCGCAGGCGCCACCGCGCGGCGACGGGTGTGGTGCGATCGGAAACCAGCGAGACGGTCGTGCTGCCGTGGTTGCGCAAGGCCGCGACCAGCAACGGCGCATAGAAGCGACGCGCGCGGAATTGCAACGCCTTCCAGCGTCCGTACCAATCGATGCTGGACCAGGTGATGCCGGGCCACGTGTCGTCGAGCTGCCAGTACAGCGAGCCCATGCTTTCGGGCCGTGACGCGCGCAGGTGTTCCGCCGCCAACTGGATGCCGTCGGCCTGCATCACCTGGCTCAAGTACGCGAATGTGGCCAGGTTCTTCGGCATGCCGAATTCGCGCTCGACGTATTTCAGCAAACGCTGGTTGCCGTTGCCGCCATCGAACTTCTGGTGTGCGCGCATCACCTTCGAATCGATCGAACGGTCCGATGGCTCGGTGAAGGCGTCGATGGTGGCCATCGCGGACATCGACTGCAGGCCGTATTCGGACATGAAGCGCGGCGTCACGTCGAGATACGCGGTGACCGGCAGCGCGTCGCCCGACCACACGTTCCAGTAATGGTAATCGCCATTATCCGTCACGTTGACGGCACTGTCGTAATCGGTACCGGGCGTGCTGGGCCAGTACGGCACGCCCGGTTCTTTCCTGGCAACGACATCGCGCAAGGCATGATCGAACAATTCGCGCATGCCCTGCTCGATGTGCTGACGCTGCGCCGCGGTGAGGGTCTTCTTGAAGGCCTTGCGGTCGTCCCAGGATTCCCAGCCGGTCTCGACCTCGTTGTTGCCGCACCACAGCACGATGCTAGGATGGTCACGCAGGCGCTGCACCTGCTGCGCGGCCTCGATGCGCACGTTGTCGCGGAACGCCGCGCCGGACGGCGGAATCGCGCCGCCGAACATGAAGTCCTGCCACACCATCAGGCCCAGCTTGTCGGCCGTCGCATAGAAATCATCCGGCAGGTAATAGCCGCCGCCCCACACGCGCAGCATGTTCATTTGGGCGTCGCGCGTGGATTCGAGCAGTTGCCGCAATCGCGCGGGCGTGACGCGCGTGGGGAAAATGTCCGGCGGAATGAAATTGGCGCCCTTCGCGAAAATCGGCACGCCGTTGACGACGAACGCGAAGCTTTTGCCCCACTGATCCTTCTGCCGGCGCAACTCGACGCTGCGCAACCCCGTTTCCTTGTCCTCACTCGCCAGCGCCTTGCCGCCAACCTTCACGTCGACATGGAAGCCGTACAGGTTCGGCTTGCCGTAGCCGACCGGCCACCAGCGCTGCGGGTGCGCGATGTCGAACGGAATCGCAACGGCGTTGTCGCCGGCTTTCAAGGCGACATTGCGTTGCAGCGATTGCGTGCTGCCGTCGGGCGCGCGCCAGTTCAACGCGATGTGCGCCGTCATCGACGCATCGGCCTCGACCTCCAGTTGCGCATCGAGCTTCGCGGCATCGGCCGTCACCGACTGCTGCGCGACATGGAAATCGGCCAGCCGCAACACGTCCCAGCTTTCCAGCCTGACGCCCTGCCAGATGCCTTCGGTGACCACGCGCGGACCCCAGTCCCAGCCGTACTGGTACGCCGCCTTGCGCACGTAGTTGGCGGTCTGCTTGCCCTTGGGCTCGTCGCCGAACGCCGAGTCGAATTCGCCCGGCAGCGCGTAAGGCTGCTTCAGCAGCCACGGCTGCAGGCGTTCGATCGGCGAGTACAGCTTCACTTCCAGCGTGTTCGCGCCCGCGTGCAACAGCGCCTTCACCGGCACGCGCCAGCGGCGGAACATGTTGTCGGCTGCGAGAATCTTTTGGCCGTTCAAGTAGACGTCCGCGAACGTGTCGAGGCCGTCGAACACCAGGTCGACGTGGGCGCGATCGAGTGTCGCGGCATCGACCTCGAAAGTTTTCCGGTATTGCCAATCCGACAATCCCACCCACTGGACGTTCGCTTCGTCGTCGCGCCAGTACGGATCGGGGATCAGCCTCGATGCCATCAGGTCGGTCTGCACCAAACCCGGCACCGTCGCCGGCAGCCAGTGCGTCGCGCGCGGATGCGCGGCCGCATGCGCGTCACCCGGCGCGATCCGGAATTGCCAGCCGGCGTCCAGCGATTGCGTCGTCAGCGCGTTCGCCACCGACGGCAGCACCACCAGACCCGCGAGCGCGAACACCCACCGCCGGGCGCGCACGACACTCATTTCACGATGATCTCGTCCGAGAAGATCCAGGTATCGATGCCATTGACCTGCTGCCCGTAACGCGCCGCCACCACGCGAAGGTAGCGCGCGGTGACGGGCAGCTGCACCGTGCAGGCAACGTCGCGGATCGACGTGCGCATGTCGCCGGGATCGACCGTAATCGGGACCGTCTGCAGCGGCGTCCAGGTCGTGCCATCGTTCGACGTTTCGAACGTCACGCTCTGCGGCAACAGGACCAGTGCTTCCGCTTGCTGCAGGAAGCGCGCGTCGATCGAATGGATTTCGGTCGGCTGGCCGAGGTCGATCGTGGCGTCCATGTCCGCGCCCTGCCAGCCCACCCATGCGCCATCGTCGTACTGGCTGCCGAGGATGCCGTCGGTGAGATCGCCGGAATATTTCGCCGAAGGCGACGTCGCGAACGTCACCGGATCGCCCAGCGCGAGGTTCGGCACCATATGGAACGCCTGGCTGGCCTGGTATTGCACGGCGCCGCGGAACGGCGCCGCGGTGACCGTCGCGGGCGCATACAAATCCAGCACGTCGCCGAACGATGCCGACGTCGACGTGGGTTCGCTGCCATCCGTGGTGTAGTGCATCTGGATGTCATCGAACCCGCGCGCGGCGCGGATGCGCCAGCGCTTGTAGGTGGGATTGAAGCTCACGCGCGCGTCGACGATGTCCTTGTCCTCGGGACCATAGGCAACATGCCTGGCACCGAGCCAGCCTTCCTGCGCACGCGCGTTCAGCAGGAAATCCCGCCAATCGGGCGCCGACGTACTCCAGAAATGTTCGGCGATCGCGAACAGCCGCGGATACAGCCGCGCCGCACCGTTCAGCGGCGTCGCGCGCTCGCTCCACAACGGCGCCTCGCCACCGAGCACCTGCTTCGGATGCTTGGCGAGGACCGGATCGTCGAACGGATCGGTGCGATACAAATCCTGCAACGTCATCCGGTCGATCGGCGTGTCGAGGTAGAACGGACTGGCGATGATGATGCGGTTGCCGTTCGCGAGCGCCTTCTTCGCCTCGTCGGGGCCGCGCCACACCTCCACCACCGCTTGCGGATCCATGCCACCTTCCATGATCTCGTCCCAGCCGACCAGCGTCTTGCCCTTGCCCGCGAGATACGCCTGGATGCGGCGCACGAAGTAACCGTGCAGGCCGGCCTCACCCTGCAAGCCATTCGCCTGCGCCAGTTGCTGGCACGCGGCGCAGTCGGCCCACACGCCTTCCGGTACTTCGTCGCCGCCGATGTGCACGTACGGCGACGGGAACAGCGGGACCACTTCGTCCAGCACGTTCTGCAGGAACGCGAAGGTCGCATCGTTGCCGACGCAATCGACGTCGCGGAACACGCCCCACGTGGCGGGCACGGTGATCGGCTTGCCGCTGCACGACAACTCGGGATAGGCGGCGATCGCAGCGCTGGTGTGCCCCGGCATTTCGATTTCCGGCACCACCATCACGTTGCGCTCGCGCGCGTAGGCCACCACGTCGCGAATCTGGTCCTGCGTGTAGAAACCGCCGTAGCGGCTGCCGTCGGCCTCTTTGCGCCACGCGCCCACGCTGGTCAATTTCGGGTAACGCTTGATCTGGATGCGCCAGCCCTGGTCGTCGGTGAGGTGCCAGTGGAAGACGTCGAACTTGTAGTACGACATCAGGTCGATCTGCTGCTTGATGAAATCGACCGGATAGAAATGCCGCGCGGTGTCCAGCATCACGCCGCGCCACGCGTAGCGCGGCGCATCCTCGATGCTGACCGCCGGAATCGCGGGCGGCACCTCCTGTTGCAGTGGCAGCAGTTGCCGCAAGGTCTGCACGCCCCAGAACAGCCCATGCGCGTCGGCGGCGGAAATCGTGACCGAGCGCGGTTTCACGACCAGCCGGTACGCTTCGTCACCGCGAATCGAGGGATCGATGCGCAGGCTGATCCGGCCGCGCTCCGGTGCCGCCACCACCCGGAGGTCGACACCGGTCTGGTCGCGCAGCGCATCGCGCAGGAATCCCGCGATCCATTGCGCACGCGCGTCGGCCGGCGCGGCAATCGCATCGCTGTCACGCAGTTCGAAGGCGCCCTGCCCCTGGGTCACGTGCCGGGGCGTGGGCAGGACGTTGAGCTGGGCCCGCGCCGCGGGCACGTACGCCGCGATCGCGATGCAGAACAGGATGCCGGCCATCACTCGTGACATGCTTTTCTCCACTCAATCCCGGATGCCGTAAAACCGGATGGCGTTGCCCCCGAACAGCGCCGCGCGTTCGTCGCCGGCGAGGCCGGCGAGATTGTCCGCCAGATTGAACCAGCGCGAGTAATCGGCCGCGAGCTTGACCACCGGCCAGTCGCTGCCCCACAGCAGGCGCCGCGGCCCGAACGTCGCGAGCAGATGATCGATCCACGGCGCGGGATCATGCGCGTGCCAGTCGTCACCCGCCTCGGTCAAGAGTCCGGACAATTTGCAGAAGACGTGCGGAAGTTCGGCAAGCGCGGCGATCTGCGCGCGCCACGGTTCGAGCGTGCCATGCGCGATCTCCGGCTTCGCGGCGTGGTCGATCACGATCCGCAACGCAGGATGGCGTTCGGCAAAACGCAAGAGGGATAGTAGATGCCGCGGCTTGATCAGCGCGTCGAAACAAAGGTCGTGCGCGACCATCGCGTCGATGGCCGACGTCAAGGCGGTTTGCAGAATCCAGTCGTCATCGGGCAAATCCTGCAGCATCGGCCGCAAGCCGCGCAGTTTCGGACGCGACGCCAACGCGGCGATGCGTTCCGGCGCATCGTGCGCAGACAGATCCGTCCAGCCGACCACGCCCGCGATGCGCGTGTCGTCATGCGCCAGTTCCAGCAACCATGCGGTGTCGCGCTCGCTCGGCTGCGACTGCACCGCAATCGCGGCGTCGACGCCCACCGCATCCGCCTCGCGCCGCCAGTCTTGCGGCAGGAAATCGCGATGGATCGCCGCCAGTTCCGGCGGCGGCCACGTGCAGTCGTTGCGGTCGATCCGCCAGAAATGGACGTGCGCATCGACCCGCATCACGACCGGATCGCTTCGCACTCACCCGGAGCCATGACGCGCAACCCAACCCACGCACATCGCCCGCATGCCAATGCACAACAAGCGTCGAGAAGAGCCCCGGCCGCAGCCGGGGCAAGCACTCGACGCTGGAGCTCGTCAATCAAGTTTGTAGTTGATCTGCAGGAAGACCTCGCGCCCATCGTAGGTATCGCCCTGCTGGGTCGGGATGAATTCGAAGCCACCCGAGTAATAGGGAATGTTGCCCACCCGGTCGAAGATGTTGTGCACGATGAGCGTCATCTTCACGCGCTTGTCGAACTGGTAGCCGACCGAGCCGCTCCAGGTGATCCACGGTTTGATCATGCCGTAATAGGGCGTGCATTCCGGGTCACCCTGTGACGGCATGATGCCGTTGGCCAGCACTTCGCAACCGCCGAAGTTGTTGTCGCGCAGCGAGCCGTAGCGCAGGCCGGAAATCGATGCATCCCACGCGCCCCGGTTCCAGTTGAGGATGCCGGTCACCTTGCTCGCCACGTTCTGATAGCGCGTGTTGAGCAGCGGATCGGTGGGAAGCACGCGTTCCTTGTACCTCAGGTTGTCGGTGTAGTTGATCCCCAGGTGGAAATCGCCCCAGTTGCTGGTCGTCCAGCGGTAATCGAGCGACGCATCGATGCCGCTGACATACAGCGACGACTCGTTGATGGGGCCGGTATGGATGGCGGTGATGTTGCCGTTCGCATCCCTGATGACATCCGCGATCGCCAGTTGGCAATACGCTGAACCCTGGGCGTGCGCCGTGTAGGGTGCGCCGCTGAGCTGCAGGCCGGTGATGCAGCCCGCCTCGTCCGCCAGCAGGGTACCCTCGTCGATGTAATTGATCGCATTGTTGACGCCGGTATGCCAGTAGTCGGCCTGGAACGACAGTCCATCGACCCAGGGAACATCCCACACCAGGCCATACGTCCAGCCGTGGCCGGATTCCGGCAGCAGGTTCGGGCTGCCGCCTTGGTATTGCGTGAAGTAGGTGGAATGCTGGGTCGCGGGACAATTGAAGTCCTTGGCCTGGATGCACTGCAACGGGTCGGCATAAATGCCGACCGTCGACGCCGACTGCGTCTGGTAGATCGCCTGCATGTCCGGCGCCTTGAAGTTCGTGCCGTAGCTGCCGCGCAGCAACAGGCTCTTGATCGGGCGCCACTCGAGACTGAAACCCCAGGTCTTTGCGATGTCGGCGATGCTGGCGTCGACATATTTGTCGGCGCGACCTGAAATGTCGATGTCCAGTGTCGACAACACCGGTATCCGGAATTCAGTCGCGAACGAATAGCGATTGCGGCTGCCGCCACCGGTGTTGTAGTCCTGGAATGGGTCGCCAAAACTGGTGGTGTTGCCACGCGCATCCGGCGCGAGCTTGTAGCCGTTGTGATAGGCCTCCAGCACCGCGGCCCAGCCGACCGGTTTGTTGTCCCACGGCACGTTGAACAGGTTGCCGTTGACGTTCAACGTGGCGTTCTGCATCCACGACCACGCATTGTTTTCGCCGGCCACGCCGAACGTTGAATATTGCGCCGGCGTAATCGGATACCAGAAACGCTGCTGGTTGACGTTGTACACCGGGTACGTGGTGCCACCGATCGTCGTGGTGCCGAGCTGCGGACCGAAGAAGAAATCGAACATGCCCTGCTCGTTCAAGCCGGTGTAGTTCTCGTGCACGATATATTTCTGGTAGCCGAGATTCAGATCCCAGTTGAAGCGGTTGTCGAAGACCGCGCCGCGCAATCCGGCGTGGACGTTCCAGTACTTTTCGTTGTCGTAGGTGTTGGCCTGCGTGCCCATTTCGGTGTAGGTCAACTGGCGCAGGTAATTGGTGATGACCTGGCCCGTGCCCTGGTCATAGAACGGCACCGGCAAGCCGCCCATCGGATACGCGAACGGACGCTGGGTTTGCGAGACGCCGTGGGTGTCATAGATCGCGACAGAGCCATACGCTTGCAGGTTGTCGTTCAGATCGTACTCACCCGAAACGCCAACGTCGTTGCTTTGCAGGCCCGGCGTCAACACCCAGTTGCGGAACAGGTTGGGTTGCGTGCAGTACTGGCCGTAATCCGTGACCGGCCCCGTCACCTGGTCGCCACTCGTTCCGATGGTCTTCTTGTCGCGCCGCGCGAAATTCTGGAACGACTCGCACGAACCCGGCGGCGGCGTGATGTAGTTGCCGTTGATGTCGTACAGCGAAAGTGCGTCGTAGGTCTGGTAGCCGAACATGCGCGCGCTGGGATTCCAGGTGCCGTAGCCGGCATCGGCCTCGGATTCCGTGTACGGACGATCCTTGGCCCACAATGGCGAGCGATTGGTGTGCTCGAGGTTGTAGATGACGTGCCAGCGGTCTCCCGAGCGGCCGCCCGTCCAGCTGAAATCGCCGTACTGGCGTGCGCCGCGGGTGGCGCCACCGGCCGTGAGCTGCAAATCGTCGCCCTGGTATTCCTTCTTCAGGATCACATTGACCACGCCGGCCACGGCGTCGGCGCCGTAAATCGACGACGCGCCGGACGCAAGGATTTCCACGCGGTCGATCATCCCCGTCGGGATGTCGTTGTAGTTCTGGAAATTTGTCTTGCCGTTGTTGGATTGCGGATAGTCGACGACGCGATAGCCATCGATCATCAGCTGGGTGAATTGCGGCCCCATGTTGCGCAGGTTGAGCTGGCGCGCATTCACCGAGGTGGAGCCCCAGCTCGGCGGCGTCTGCGCCCGGCCGACCTGCGGCAGTGAATTCATGAATTCCCAGAGGGTCGTGAACCCTTCCTTCTTGATCTGCACGCCGGTAACGGTCATCACCGGCTTGGCGCCTTCGATTTCGGTGCGTGGAATGCGCGACCCGAGCACCACGACTTCCTTCAGGGTCTTGTTCGGATTGGATGATTCGGGCGTCGATTGCGACTGGGGCGATGCGGTATTCGCATCCTGCCCGGTGACAGCCTGGGCCATGGCGCCCAACGGCAGCAACAACGCGGCGGACAGCGCGAGCGCGAGGACATTGCGTCGATACGTGACGTGTTGCATACGACTCTCTCCCTAATCGGCCGCAGCCATGGTTCAGTTTTGCAAACGTGGTGCACCCATGAAACCGTGACAGGATGGTAGAACCTCCGCGTTGCGATGGGAAGTCCCCATGCAGGCTGGAAGCTGCTGCAGCGCAGCGAAAAACGGAGACTCAGGTGCGCACGGCGGGGATGCGCAACGTCCAGGCCGGTGCCCCCGCCAGGCGGCGTCGCACGGCCTCGGACAACTCGACGCGGCAGCCCGAGCCGTGAGGCTGCCAAGCCACCGGCTCCGCAACGCCCAGCACCTGCAGATGAGCACTCGCCGCCGGCTGGAAGCTGTGCAATTCGATGCTCGCCGGAGGTGCGTGCTCCTCTGCGTCAGACAGATAAATCGCATTGACGCTGCCGTCCTTCGATTGCGTGAAGCGGAACTTGCCTTCTTCGTACGGCGCGGTCGCGTGGCTGGCGTGGATCGCGGAACCGTTCACCTGCATCCACGCGCCGATCGCCTTCAACCGCTCCAGTGCCGTCGCGGGGAGTTCGCCGTCGCCTTGCGGGCCAATGCCCAACAACAAGTTTCCGCCCTTGGCGACGATCTCGACCAGCGTGTGCACGAGTTCGCGCGGCGACTTGTATTCGTCATGCGGATCCCATGACCATGACTTGCCCATGGTCATGCAGGTTTCCCACGGATACGGCAGCGGATGCTTCGGCACCGTCTGCTCGGGCGTGCGGTAATCCTCGTACGGCCCGCCGTCGGCGCGGTTGACCAGGATGATGCCCGGCTGGTTGCGGCGCGCGGTCGCGGCGAGCCGCGGCATGTCGATGTCCTGCGCCCACGGCACTTCCATGCCGTAGGCCTTGGCGTCGGGATGGTCCTGCGCATTGACCCAGCCCGCATCCAGCCACATCAGGTCGATGCGGCCGTACTGCGAGGTGATCTCGTCGATCTGCCTGTGGGTGAAGTCGACGAAGCGCTTCCACATCTGCGGATATTTGCGCACGTCGTAATTGTTGTTGCGGGTCGGCGTGGCCCAGCGCGGCGACCAGTAATCGGGCGTGTGCCAGTCGGCCTTGGAGAAATACGCGCCAATGCCGAAGTCGCGCGCGCGAAATGCATCGAACAGCGCCTTCGCAATGTTCGCCTTGGGATTGGTGTGGTACGGCACGTCCGGCGCGGTGATGCGGTAATCCGTGGTCGCGGTGTCGAACATGCAGAAGCCGTCGTGGTGCTTGGTGGTGAACACCACGTAGCGCATGCCGGCCGCGTGCGCGGCGTCCGCCCACTGCGCCGGATTGAACTTCACCGGGTTGAACGTCTTCGGCAACTGCTCGTAGCGCCGCTTCCATTCGACGTAACCGACGCCGTCGGGACGCTTGCACCACGGTTCGTCCTCGGAACACAGCGACCACGATTCGACGATGCCAAGCTGGCTGTAGGTGCCCCAGTGCAGGATCAGCCCGAATTTCCAGTCCGACCACTGCGCGAGTTTCCTGACGACCCGCGGATCGGTTTCGGGAATGTAGTCGTCGCTTTTCGTCTTCGCCGGTGCGGCAGCCAGCGCTGGACGAGCGCCGACGCGCGCCAGCAGTGCCAGCGCGGCAGCGCCTTGCAGGATTTCGCGACGTGTGGGCATGTTGCGACTCCGTTGTTGCCGTCATTCCCGCGCAGGCGGGAATCCAGTGGCTTTGATCAGCAACAGAAAAGTCGCTGGGTCCCGGATCGCCGCTTCGCGGCGTCCGGGATGACGAACGAATATTCGATACCTGAAATGGTTTACTGCTTTGCTTCCGGATCGAACAACTTGATCGGCCCATCCAGTTCCAGCGCGATCACCGTGACATCCGGATCGAGTGCGTAATCGGGCACGTCGATCGCCAGCAGCGCCGGCGCGCCGCCCAGCGTGGCGCCGAGGCGCTTGGGGCTCAGCATCGTGCCGTTGCCAACCACGCGCGCGACCAGCACGTGGTTCGCGAGTCCTTTCAGCAACACGGCGCCACCCGGGTTGCCGTCCACGAACAGGTACAGCGTCTTGCCGTCTTTCGACAGCGTGCTGTCGCCGAGGTAGTAGTCGTGCGGAATGCCAGCCTGGCTGCCGTAGATCGCTTCCTGGTTCTTCTTCACCCAGCGCCCGACCTGGCGCAGCGTGTCGGCTTCGATCTTCGGGATCGTGCCGTCGGCGCGCGGGCCGATGTCCAGCAGCAGGTTGCCGCCCATGTCGAGCGTGCCGGAAAGGATGCGGATGATCTCGTAAGGCGTCTTGAAGTGATTGTCGTTCGGCTGCCAGCCCCACGAGTTGTTCATCGTGAGGCACAGTTCCCAATACTTGTCCGGCGGACGCGTGATCGGCACGCCCTGCTCGGGCGTCCCGTAATCGCCGAAGCCGGGCAGGCGGCCGTTGATGATCGCGTCGGAATTGTGCGCGCGGATCCAGTCGTGCAGCGCCTGCGCGTGCCATTCCTGCGCACTGTGTTCCCAACCGCCGTCGAACCAGTAGAGGTCCGGATGGAAGCGGTGCGTCAGGTCATGCACCTGGTCCTGGTAGTACGTGACGAAGCGCTGCCAGCGCGCGGGATCGTCCTTGATCTGGTAGCGCGTCTGGTCGTGCGTGAACGCGGGATACAGCGGCGACGACCAGTCGATCAATGAGAAATACAACCCGACCTTCAGGCCGTCCTTGCGCAACGCCTTGACGAACGGCGCGACCAGATCACGATGCGCGGGCGTGTCCTTCACCACGTTCAAGCCCTGCTTCGTATCCCACAGCGCCATGCCGTCGTGATGTTTCGACGTCAGCACCGCGTACTTCGCGCCGCTGGCCTCGATCAGGTCCGCCCACGCCTGCGGGTCGTAATGGCTTGCCGTGAAACCCTTCGCCTGCTTCATGTAATCGGCGTACGAAACGTAGCCGTCGAAGAACGACCACGATTCGGTGATGCCGTCGACCGCGTAGATGCCCCAGTGGATGAAGATGCCGAACTTGGCGTCGGCGAACCAATGCATGCGCGCGGACTTGGCCGCCGCCTCAGTCTGGGCGTCGCGGGCCACTGTCACCGGCTTCGCGGCCAACACCGGTGCCACGCAAGCCAACGCGCACATCAACACGCCAAGCCGGGATTTTTTCATGGCGCTCACGCCGTCAGCTCTTTCGAGATGCCATCGACCGCGGTGCGCAATGCATCCAGCGCCGCCTTCATCGAAACTTTGACCGGCCGGCGCTCGACGTACGGAATGGTCAGCGCGCCCGCCGCCGCGCCGCGGCGCAGGATCGGCGCGGAAAGATCGGTCACCGCATCCACGTCGCCGCTGGGCAAGGTGGCATAGCCTTGCGTGCGAATCTCGTCGGCCTGCGCGACGAAACGCTTGCGCTTGTGCAGCGTGCCGGCTGCGTCCATCAGCGCGAGCCAGTGCTCGCGCACTTCGTCGCTCTGGAACGCGAACAGCACCGCGCCCGAAGTGGAACGCGACAGCGGCAGCCGATGGCCGACGCGCACCACAAAGCCGATGTCGTCAGGCGGCTCGACGCGCGCGATCACCACCATCTGGTCGCCCGAGGCGACCGCGAGATGACACGGCTGCAGCACTTCGCGCGCCAGGCGGTGCATCACTGGCAGCGCCGCTTCGACCAGCGATTTCATCGGCGGCCGTTCCATGCCGAGCAGGAACAGGCGATTGGTCAGCGCGTAGCCCGACTCGTTCTCCCGCGCGATGTAGCCGCGCTCCTCCAGCACCTGCAGCATGCGGAAGATTTCACCCTTGGAGTAACCAATGGCCGATGCGACACCGGTCATCGTGAGCGGCGCATGCGCGCGCGCCAGCAATTCGAGGATGTCGAGACCCTTGTCGAGGGCGGGCGCGCGATACTTGGCTGGCTTGTTGGTCATCATCGTCCCGCCCGCTTGGACTGTCATCGCGGCGATGCAGCGCTCTGCACCGGCGAAGCTGGATTTTATATTTACAACACAGCGAATCACAAGCTAGTATCGGGCGCACGCGCCGAATGGGCAAGCTTCGCCGGTTGCAATTCCTCGATTGCATCGGGAGTCGCTTTTCTCCGTACCCTTCAAGGAAGGGATGGTGTTGCACCTGGTCATGACACCATCCCCACCCAAATCCTCCCCTTGAAGGGGAGGACTTCAAGACACCGCCATGTCCAGCGCCAATATCACTTCATCACGAATTCCTGCCGCGCGCGCGTCGCTGCTGGCGTTCGCGCTGATCGTCGGCCTGTTCTTCCTGTGGGGTGTCGCCAACAACCTCAATGACATCCTGATCAAGCAGTTCAAGAACGCGTTCACGCTCAGCGATTTCCAAGCCGGCCTGGTGCAGAGCGCGTTCTATCTCGGCTATTTCCTCTTGGCGATTCCGGCCGGCATGTGCATGCGCCGTTTCGGTTTCAAGAGCGCGATCCTGGTCGGGCTGCTGCTGTATGCACTCGGCGCGCTGCTGTTCTGGCCGGCCGCCGCCACGCAGACGTACGCGATTTTCCTGTGCGGCCTGTTCGTGATCGCGAGCGGCCTGTCATTCCTCGAAACCTCGGCCAATCCTCTGGTCACGGTATTGGGACCACCCGAGGGCGGCGCGCGCCGGCTGAACTTCGCGCAGTCATTCAACCCGCTCGGTTCGATCGCGGGCATCCTGATCGGGCGCGAATTCATCTTCAACGGCGTCGAGCACACGCCACAGCAACTGGCCTCGATGGCACCGGCCGCGCGACACGCGTATTTCGTCAGCCAGTCACTGACGGTGCAGACGCCGTACCTGGTGATCGCCTGCGTGGTGGTCGTGTTCGCGCTGATGATCGCGATGGTGCGGTTTCCAGCGCACGGCGAACATATCCATCAACCGGTCGCGGACCACGCCAGTGGCACGCGCCATTTCGGACACCTGCTGCGCGATCGGCATTTCCTGTCCGCGGTCGCCTCGCAATTCTTCTACGTGGGTGCGCAGGTCGGCGTGTGGAGTTACCTGATCCGCTACTGCCAGGGCACGATCCCCGGCACGCCGGAACGCAATGCCGCCGATTACCTGATGGCGTCGCTGGTGCTGTTCACGCTGGGGCGTTTCGCCGGCACCGCGCTGATGAAGTTCGTCGCGCCGCGCACGCTGCTTGCACTGTTCGCGATCATCAACGTACTGCTGTGCGCGGTCGGCGTCGCGTTGCCCGGCCATCCGGGGCTGTACGCGCTGGTGCTCGCGAGCTTCTTCATGTCGGTGATGTATCCGACGATCTTCGCGCTGGGTGTGGACGGCTTCAGCGACAGTGACCGCAAGCTCGGCGCATCGCTGCTGGTGATGGCGATCATCGGCGGCGCGGTGCTGACTGCCGCGATGGGCGCGGTCTCCGATGCGGCGGGCATCGCGCGCGCGATGCTGGTGCCGCTGGGCTGTTTCGTGGCGGTGTTGCTGTTCGCGATGCAGCGCGCGCGTCCGGCCTGAGCCATGCGCCTGTATTACGCGCTCGACCTCAAGGACGACCCGGCGCTGATCGCCGAGTACGAACGCTGGCATCGGCCGGAAAACATCTGGCCGGAAATCGTCGACTCGATCCGCGCGGCCGGCATCCGCGATCTCGAAATCTTCCGCGCCGGCAATCGGCTGGTGATGGTGATCTATGCGCCGGAGGATTTCTCGCCCGGTGCCAAGGCCGTGGCCGACGCGGCCGACCCGCGCGTACAAGCGTGGGAAGCGTTGATGTGGCGTTTCCAGCAGCCGCTGCCGTTCGCGAAGCCGGGCGAGAAATGGGTGCCGATGAAGAGGATGTTTTCGCTGAAGGAAGCGCTCACTGAGCGCAGAAGTTAGCTTGGCCGCTCGTGCTCCCTCTCCCCCAAGCGCTTTCTGCTTGGGGGAGAGGCGGCCGCAGGCCGAGCGCGTAGCGCTGGGTGAGGGGGCAACACTTAATCTACGCCGGGACGCTTCAATAATCGAGCAGCACTTCCCCCTCACCCCTACCCCTCTCTTCCAAACGGTGAAGCCGTTTGGGAGAGAGGGGATTCAGGCTGCCACGCGGGCCCATCCGGCCACGCGAACTCTTGCAACGATGCGTCGTGCATTTCCGTCGAGAACCCCGGCGCAGTCGGCGCGAGATAACGACCACTGCGCACGCGCACCGGATGGGTGAAATGCTCGTGCAGGTGGTCGACGTATTCGATCGCGCGATCCTCCATCGATCCGCTGATGGCGACGAAATCCGCCATCGCGAGGTGCTGCACCATCTCGCACAGGCCGACGCCGCCCGCGTGCGGAAACACGCGCACGCCGAATTTCGCGGCCAGCAGCAGGATCGCGAGGTTCTCGTTGACGCCGCCCACGCGCGCCGCGTCGATGTGCAGCAGGTCTACCGCGCGTGCCTGCAGCAGTTGCTTGAACATCACGCGGTTGTGGGTGTGCTCGCCGGTCGAGACCGGCACCGGCGCGACGGCGGCCCGGATCGCAGCATGGCCGAGCACGTCGTCGGGGCTGGTCGGTTCCTCGACCCAGGCGGGACGGAACGGCGCCAGTTCGCGGATCCATTCGATCGCGGGTGCGACGTCCCAGCGCTGGTTGGCATCGATCGCGATCTCGATGTCTTCGCCCACCGCCGCGCGCGCGATGGCGAGGCGGCGGATGTCGTCGCCGAGGTTCTCGCCGACCTTCAGCTTGATCGTGCGGAAGCCGTCCGCGACCGCCTGCCGCGCCAGCGCTTCCAGCTTGTCGTCGGCGTAACCGAGCCAGCCGGGCGAGGTGGTGTACGCGGGATAGCCGCGTTCCAGCAACCCGGCCATGCGCGCGTCGCGGTGCGGCTGCGCGCGGCGCACGATCGCGAGCGCTTCATCGGGCGTCAACGCATCGGTGAGATAGCGGAAGTCGATCGCCGCGACGATCTGTTCGGGCGTCATCTCGCCGATGAATCGCCACAGCGGCAACCCGGCGCGTCGCGCGGCCAGATCCCACGCGGCATTCACGACGCCGCCGATGGCCATATGCATCACGCCCTTTTCCGGACCCAGCCAGCGCAGGTGCGAGTCGCTGGTGAGCGCGCGCGCGAACCCGCCGAGATCGTCCAGCACGGCTTCGGCAGCGCGCCCCACCACCAGCTGCGACAAGGTGCGCACCGCCGCGGCCTGCACCTCGTTGCCGCGCCCGATCGTGAACACCAGTGCGTGCCCGGCGAGTCCCGAGGCATCGTCGGTGCGCAGCGTGATGTAGACCGCCGAGTAGTCCGGATCGTGATTCATCGCGTCCGAACCGATCTTGCCGCGCGACGTGGGAAAGCGGACGTCGCGCACATCCAGCGCGACGATCCGCGCCACCCGGTGGGCGCGGGGCGAAGCGGCGTCGCGTGCGTCCAGGCTCGTCATGACGCCGCAGCCACCCGTTGGCGCTGCGTGCCCAGCCCGGCGATGCCGAGCGCCATCACGTCGCCGGGTTTCAGGTACACCGGCGGTTTCTGGCCGAGGCCGACGCCCGGCGGCGTGCCGGTCGAAATCACGTCGCCGGGTTCGAGCGTCATGTAGCGGCTGATGTGGCTGACCAGCGCCGCGACATCGAAAACCATCGTGCGCGTGTTGCCATCCTGGTAACGGTGGCCATTGACTTCCAGCCACATCGACAAGCTTTGCGGATCGGAAATCTCGTCGCGCGTCACCAGCCACGGACCGAGCGGCGCGAAGGTGTCGCAGCTCTTGCCCTTCACCCACTGGCCGCCGTGGTCGAACTGGAACGCGCGCTCGGAAACGTCGTTGACGATAAGGTAACCCGCGACATGATCGAGCGCCGCTTCGCGCGACACGTTGCGCGCGGCGTCGCCGATCACCACGCCCAGTTCGACTTCCCAGTCGGTTTTTTCGGAGCCCGGCGGTATCACCACGTCATCGAACGCGCCGACGATCGCGCTGGTCGCCTTCATGAAGATCACCGGCTGTTCCGGCACCGACTGGCCCGATTCGGCCGCGTGATCGGCATAGTTCAAGCCCACGCAGACGATCTTGCCGACGCGGCCGACGGGTGCGCCGAGGCGCGGCGCGCCGTCGAGTTTCAACAACGCGTCTGGATCGAGCGCACGCAGGCGCGCAAGACTTTCGTTGGTCAACGCCTCGCCGGCGATGTCGTCCACGATCTGCGAGAGATCACGCAGCGCGCCGTGCGCATCCAGCATGCCCGGCCTTTCGTGGCCCGCGTCTCCGTAGCGCACGAGTCTCATTGCACCCCCTAGCCGGTCCAGCCGCCGTCGATCACGTGGATCGCGCCGGTCGTGAACGACGATTCATCGGACGCGAGGTACACCGCCAGCGCGGCGATTTCTTCCGGCGTCCCCAGACGGCCCATCGGTTGGCGATCGATGAAGCTCTTCCAGACCGCGTCGCGGTCGCCGCCCAGCGCGGCCACGCGTCCTTCGAGCGACGGCGACTTCACGGTGCCGGGACAGATCGCGTTGCAGCGCACGCCGCGCGCGACGTAGTCGGCGGCGATGGCCTTGGTGAGCCCGATCACGGCAGCCTTGGTCGCGCCGTAGGCGAAACGGTTGGGCACGCCTTTCACGCTGGACGCAGCCGACGCCATGTTGACGATGCTGCCTTTCCCGCGCGCCAGCATGCCGGGCAGCACCGCCTTGCAAAGGTGGAACATCGAATCGACGTTGATCGCGAACGAGCGCCGCCACGCATCGTCGTCGGTGTCGAGGAGGGTGCCGGCGTGCACCCAGCCGGCGCAGTTGAACAGCACGTCGATCACGGGATTCGCATCGACCAGCGCAGCGATTTGCACGGGTGCGGTCACATCGAGCGTCGCGGTGCGGATCGCGCCGTTTTCCTTCGCCAGCGACTGCAGCGCCGCCGCATCGACGTCGGTCGCGAGCACTTGCGCGCCTTCGCGCGCGAACGCCAGCGCGGTCGCGCGGCCGATGCCCGCGCCGGCCGCGGTCAGCAGGCAATGCTTGCCTTCCAGACGCGCGCTCATGCCGCCGCACCGGGTACCGGCGCGACGGCGTCGATGATTCCGGCTCCGCGCAAGCGCGGCCAGATGCGCGTGGGCAGCCGCTGGCTGCTGCGCGCGATCGCGCTCTCCACTTCCATCACGTTGCGCAGGCCCGCGACCACCGCGCACACGGCGGGATGCGCCAAGGGAAACTGCAGCGCCGCCGCACCCACGTCCACGCCCTCTTCAGCGCAGGTCGCGTAGATGTTGCGCGCGCGTTCCAGCGTGCGCGGATCGGCCGGCGCATAGTTGTAGGTCGCACCCGGCCCATGCGGGTCGCCGAGCAGGCCGGAGTTGTACGGGCCCGCAACGACGATCTTCACGCCACGGCGATGCGCCTCGTCCAGCAGCGGCAACGCCGAGGCCTGCTCGAATAACGTGTAGCGCCCGGCGAGCATGATGCAGTCGAGATCGAAGCGCGGCATCAGTTCCATGCAGACTTCGATTTCATTGACGCCGATGCCGATCGCGTCGACCGCGCCCTGCGCGCGCAGCGCGGCCATCGCGGGCAGCGCCTCGTCCAGCGCCTGGCGCAGCATGCGCGGATGGTCGTCGCCGTGGGTCAGCCGGCCGACGTCGTGCAGGAACAGGATGTCCACGCGATCGCGGCGCAGCCGTTCGAGGCTGCTCTCGAACGAGCGCAGCACGCCGTCGCGGCTGTAGTCGAACACCGCGCGGCTGCCGTGCACCGCGAAACCGTCGGTGATCGTTCCGCTGCGTGCGGGATCGGATTCGATGCGGCGCCCGACCTTGGTCGAAACCATGCTGCCGGCACCGTGCGATTCCGCGAGCGCGCGCCCAAGCCTCTGTTCGGCGAGCCCATGTCCATAAAACGGCGCGGTGTCGAAGTAGCGCACGCCCAACCGCAGCGCGCGTTCCAGCGCGTCCCGCGCTTCGTCCTCGCCGACTTCGGCATACAGGTTGCCGATCGGCGCAGTGCCGAAGCCCAGCCCCGAGACCCGCACGCGCCGGCCCGCATCCGGGCGCTGGCCGGCGCCGGCTTTGCGGTCGACGCGGGATGCGCGGGCGGCCGCGTCAGTGGCCACCGCGGTGATCCTCGGCTGGATCATGGGTCGCGACGCTTGGTTTCATGGGTGGATTATAACTCCATATACGCAACCGGCGTGTGCCGCAGGTCATGCGACGTGTCATCATTCGCGCGACCATCGCACGAGGATTCCGCATGAACGATCGTCGCCATTTTTTGAAAGCCGCCGCGCTCGGCACCGCCGCCGCGGCGCTGTCGCCGATGGCCGAAGCGGGCGGCGGCGGCGCGACGACCGCTACCAGGGCGGGCACGGTTCGCGTCGTGTCGACGTGGGATTTCGGTATTGCCGCGAACCATGCGGCGTGGGCGATCCTTTCCAAGGGCGGCGCTTCACTTGATGCGGTGGAGGCCGGCGCGCGCGTGCCCGAAGCCGACATCCGGAACCACAGCGTCGGGCTCGGCGGCTATCCCGATCGCGACGGTCACGTGACGCTGGACGCCAGCATCATGGACGCCGACGCCAACTGCGGCGGCGTGGCCTGCCTCGAAGACATCGAACACCCGATCTCGGTCGCGCGCCGGGTGATGGAAAAGACGCCGCACGTGTTGCTGGTCGGCGACGGCGCGCTGCAATTCGCGTTGGCGCAGGGCTTCAAGAAGCAGAACCTGCTGACGCCGGCCGCTGACAAGGCGTGGCACGAGTGGCTGAAGACGTCGCACTACAAGCCGGAGATCAACAGCGAAGTGCGTGATTACGGCGCGGGCGTGCCCATCGACAAGCACAATCACGACACCATCGGCATCCTCGCGCTGGACGCGCACGGCAAGCTGGCCGGCGCCTGCACCACCAGCGGCGCGGCGTGGAAGATGCGCGGCCGCGTCGGCGATTCGCCGATCATCGGCGCCGGCCTGTACGTCGATGGCGAGGTCGGCGCGGCGACGTCCACCGGCATGGGCGAAGAAGTGATCCGCAACGCGGGCTCGTTCCTGGTGGTGGAATTGATGCGGCAGGGCCGCAACCCCACCGAAGCCTGCAAGGAAGCGGTGCTGCGCGTGCTGCACAAACACCCTTCGACCGCGCGCAAGACACAGGTCGCGTTCCTGGCGATGAACAAGGACGGCGAGGTCGGCGGCTACGCGATCCAGCATGGCTTCTCGTATGCGGTGTGCGATGCAAAGGAGCAGAGCGCGCTGATTCCTTCCGCCAGCGTGTTCAACACGTGAGCGATCCGGTTCTGGAAGTCGCGGCCAACTCTGTGGCCTCGGCGCTCGCGGCCGAAGCGGGTGGCGCGGCGCGGGTCGAATTGTGTTCGGCACTGGAACTCGGTGGACTGACGCCCTCGCATGCAGCGATCGCGATCACTGTTGAACGCCTGCGCATTCCCGTCCACGTGCTGATCCGTCCGCGCGCCGGCGATTTCGTGTTCGACGATCTGGAATGCGAAGTGATGCGGCGCGACATCGAAGCATGCAAGGCGCTCGGCTGTGCGGGCGTGGTCATCGGCGCGTTGACGGCCGACGGCGAAGTGGACCTGCCGCGCTGTCGCGGCCTGATGGATGCCGCGCATGGCTTGTCCACCACCTTCCATCGCGCCTTCGATTTCGTGCGGGATCCGGAACGCGCGCTCGAAGCGATCATTGCGCTCGGCTGCGATCGGCTGCTGACATCGGGGCAGGCGGCCGACGCGCTCACCGGCGCGCCGCTGATCCGCAAATTGATCCAGCAAGCGGGCGATCGCATCACGGTCATGCCGGGCGGCGGCGTCGACGCGCGCAACATCGCCGCGATCGCTCGAGCGACCGGCGCACGCGAATTCCACGCGTCTGCCAAGATGCGCATTGCCGACCGCATGCGCCACGCGGGCATCGCCGGGATGGGCGGCGGTGACTGGCAAACCGACGCGGCCGAAGTGCGGGCGCGCGTCGAAGCCTTGCGCGGATGCGCATCGGGTAGCCCGTGATCACCACCACGCCGTCCGCGTTCCTGGACGCCCTGGCAACTTTGCCGCCGCTGCGCGCACCACGCGCGACCGCACGCGCGGCGTTCCTCGTTGCACCCGCCGCCAGCGGACTCGCCGCGGAATCCGCGCGCGACAACCACTACATGCAAATGGATGCGGCATTCGATGCACGCCGCGCGTTGACGCAGCACGCGGCGCTGGCGCAGGCGCTGCGCGCGGACGTTCCAGTCGTGACGTTTCCCGGCGATCCGGCGACGCCCGACGCGATGTTTCCCAACAACGTGTTTGCGACCGCACCCGGGCGGTTCATTGTTGCGCGGATGCGGCACGCCGTACGCCAACGCGAAGCGGAACGCGGCGACATCCGGTCGTTCTTTCGCGAGGTGCTGGATTACGACGAGATCGACCTGTCGCGCGGCGACCGCGGCGTGGCGGAACTCACCGGTTCGCTGGTGATCGATCACGCGCGCGAGATCGGCTACTGCGGCTTGTCGGAGCGCTGCGACATCGACGGCGCACGCGCGATGCACGATGCGTTCGGATTGCGATTGATGTTCTGCTTCGAACTCGCGCAAGGCGAGTACCACACCAACGTGGTGATGGCGTCGCTCGCCGGACGCGCAGTAATCCTGGCGCCCGATGGATTTGCCGATCCGGCGGTGCCGCGCGCGATCGCCGATGCGTTCGGCGGTCGCGCACTGTGGCTATCGCCAAGGCAGAAGCATGCCTACGCCGCCAATGCGATCACGTTGTCGCCGGATCGCGTGTGGATGAGCGCGCGCGCCGCCGCATCACTCGAAGACGCGCAACGCGCCACGCTGGCGGAATGGGGCTTCGCCGTCGGCGCGGTGGAGCTGGACGAAATCGAGAAGGCCGGCGGCAGCCTGCGCTGCTGCGTGGGCGAAATCTTCTGATGCAACGGTCGCGCGGGCCGGTCGATCAGTGACGCACCGCGCCGCCTTCCCGATCCAGCCACACTTCCAGGCCTTGCGCGTTGATCTCGACATCGATGTCGAGCAATTCGCGCGCACGCGTTTCGGGCAGCGGATTGCCGCGCTCACGCAACTGGCCGAGGTGGAAATCCATCAGTTGCTCGTAGAGCCGCGCATGACGGTCCGGCGCATCCGGGTTCGCGCGCGCGATGCACTGGTAGGCCGCAAGACCCGCACGCAAGTCGTTTGCCAATGCGGCCACCGCATCGACGCGGCCGTAGTGGGTCAGGTAGATGTGTTCGGGTTGCGCCGCAAGAATGCGATCCAGCGTCGTCTGCCACGCGCCGGGATCGAACTGCACCGGGCTGGTGGTTGGAATCAAGTAGTTTCGGCCGGCGTGATCGAACTCGCGATACGACAGGCCGAACACGTCACCGCTGAACCAGCCGCGGCTCGCTGCATCCCAGATCGCATAGTGATGTTTGGCGTGGCCCGGCGCGTCGATGAAGCGCAATGACCGGTCGCCCAACTGCAATTCGAAATCACGATCTAGCCCGACATCCGCGACGATCACGCGCGCTGCCGGCACCGGCAGGATCTCGCCATAGGCCGCGCGCGTCGCGTCTTCGCCGTACACGGCGGTGGCGCCGGCGATCAGTACCGATGGATCGATCATGTGGCGCGCACCGCGCGGATGGATCACCAGCTTCGCGTTCGGCAGTTCGCGCATCAGTGCACCCGCGCCGCCCGCGTGGTCGAGATGCACGTGCGTCGGCATCACGTAATCCACCGCTTCGCGCGGCACGCCCAGTTCCGACAAGGTTTCGAGCAATAGCGGCACCGACAGGCTGGTGCCGCATTCGACGAACGCGTAATGTCCGTCGCTGCCAACCAGATAACACGCCGCCATGCGTGGACGATGCTGGGCGGTGTCGATGCACACTATGCCATCGCTCAATATTTCGTAACTTGCCATCGCGCCATTTTTGCACAGGGGCCCGCACGCCGATTCAGCGCGCGGGCGCACGTTCCAGCACCGCGACATTCACTTCCGCGCGCAGGCGGAACCCGAGTTGTTCGTATAGCGCGATCGCGGCGTGGTTATCTTTCCAGGCGTGCAGGATCGGCGTTTCGCCGCGCGCCTGGATTGCGTGCGCAACGATGGCCGACAGGCGCCGCGCGAGTCCACGCCCGCGGAAATCCGGATGCGTGCACACGCCGCTGAGTTCGGTGTGGCCGGGCATGCGCATGCGTTCGCCCGCCATCGCCGCCAGCCCGCCATCGATGCGGATGCCACGGAACGTGCCCATCACGTGCGTGCGCGCGAGGAACGGACCGGGCTGCGTGAGTTGCGCCAACGCCAGCATTTCGGGCGCGTCGGCGTCGCAGAGCGTGACGATGTCATCGGCGGGCGCGGAATCGATGGAGCGCGTCGCCACCATCTGCACGCCGGGCGCGGCCTTTGCCGCGCGCACGGTCGGCGGCACGGCGATCTCCGGCACCTGCAACACGTACACGCGCTCGCCGGGTTCCAGCAACGCCGCAAGTGCATCCAGCGCGGCAGGACTGTCATCGCGCGCCGACGCGAACAGGTTCACGTCGCGCTGGTAGCGCTTGGCCAATTCACCGCCGACCGACAACGACGCTTGCCGGCTGGCGAGGCTTTCCCAGACCGGCCGATCCAGCAGGTGCGCCGACGCAGGCATCGTCAATACGCGAACTCGCGGAACACCGGGTCGACGCTGCCGTTCCATTCCGTGCGGAACAGCTCCAGCTTGCGCTCGGCCGGCGCCTGGTTGGCTTCGGCGAATTCGATCAGCGGTTGCAGGAACATGGTTTCATCGACGCCGTTCCGGTTGAGCCGCGCGCGCCGCCTCAAGCCGTTGCCGGCGATTTCCAGCGCGCGCAAGGAAAGCTCGCGCACGGTTTCGCCGCGGAACGGCAGCTTCAACGCGTGTTTCGGCACGCCGTCGCGCAGTGCGTGGCGTTCGGCCATCGTGAAGTCCTTCACGAGGTCCCACGCGGCATCCAGCGATTCCGTGTCGTACAACAGGCCGACCCAGAACGCGGGCAGCGCGCACAGCCGGTTCCACGGACCGCCGTCGGCGCCGCGCATTTCGAGGTATTGCTTCAGGCGAACTTCCGGGAACGCGGTGGTCATGTGGTCGGACCAGTCGCGCAGCGTCGGCTTTTCGCCCGGCAACGCCGGCAGTTTGCCCGTCAGGAAATCACGGAAGGATTGACCCGCGCAATCGATGTAACGATCGCCCCGATGCACGAAGTACATCGGCACGTCGAGCAGGTAATCGGTATAGCGCTCGAAACCGAAGCCGTCGGCGAACACGAAATCCAGCATGCCGGTGCGATCGCGATCGGTGTCGGTCCAGATGTGCGAGCGGTAACTCTGGTAGCCGTTTGGACGTCCATTCGTGAACGGCGAATCGGCGAACAGCGCGGTCGCGACCGGCTGCAGCGCCAGCGACACGCGGAACTTCTTCACCATGTCGGCTTCGTCGGCGAAGTCGAGGTTGACCTGTACGGTGCAGGTGCGGGTCATCATGTCGAGGCCGAGCGAACCCACTTTCGGCATGTAGCGCCGCATGATCGCGTAGCGGCCTTTCGGCATCCACGGCATCTCGTTGCGTTGCCACTTCGGCTGGAAACCCATGCCGAGGATGCCGAGCTGCAGCGGTTCCGACGCGCGGCGCACGCATTCGAGGTGTTCCTGCACTTCGCAGCAGGTCTGGTGGATGGTTTCCAGCTGCGCGCCCGAGAGTTCCAGTTGGCCCGCGGGCTCCAGCGTCACCGAGGCGTTGCCGCGCACCAGCGCAATGACGTTGCCGTCCTCTTCCACCGGCTCCCAGCCGCAACCGGCGATGCCGCGCAGCAGCGCGCCAATGCCGCGTTCGCCTTCGTACGGCGGCGAACGCAGATCGTCGGTGCGGAACACGAACTTCTCGTGCTCGGTGCCGATCTTCCAGTCCGCAGCCGGGCGCCCGCCCGCGGCGAGATAGTCGACGAGTTGCGCGCGCCGTTCGATCGGTTGTTCGGCAACGTGGCTGGGACCGGACATGCGCACTTCTCGCTTGGGACTGGGATGCCAAGATGGGGCGAGGAACGCAGATCCGCAAGTGCGAAAAGCAGAACGCGTGCTATCCCAACAACCCCGCCACCGCCGCGCGCGCTTCCTGCACGCCCGTACCGGCCGGGGCCGAGAACGGAATCGTCTGCACGCGAGCGCCTTCCTTGGCAATTTCGGTTTCGACTTCGCGTTGGCGCGTGCGAACCTGCGCGCGCGACAACTTGTCCGCCTTGCTGAGCAGCAGCACGCACGGCAATTCGATGGAAGCGCAGTACGCCAGCATCTGCCGGTCGAATGCGGCCGGCGCGTGGCGGATGTCGGCGATCAGCACCAGTCCGCGCAGCGACTCGCGCTGGCGCAGGTAAGCATCGATCTCCTGCTTCCAGTGCTGGCGCAGGCTCGGCGGCACCTTGGCGTAGCCGTAGCCCGGCAGGTCCACCAGCCGGCGTCCGTCCGGCAATGCGAACACCACCAGTTGCTGCGTGCGTCCCGGCGTCTTGCTGGTGCGCGCCAGCGCGGTTTGTCCGACCAGTGCGTTGATGGCGCTGGACTTGCCCGCGTTGGAACGTCCCGCGAACGCGACTTCCGCGCCGGCGTCGGCAGGCAACTGGTCGAGGCGATGCGCGGCCAGCACGAACGCGGCGCCGCGCAGGGGATGGTCATCCCGGCCATGGATTGGCCGGGACCCAGACACAGGAACGTGAGAGAGACGTGTTTGACGCATGTTTGGCCCCGCGGCGATAATCCCGCGGTTCGCGCCGGCTCGTTGCACCGGTGCTCACGCCTAACGGGAAAGAGAGGATTCTATGGGTTTCCGGCGCTCAGCAGCTGTCCTTGTCATGCTCGCCGCCTCGGCGCCGATCGCGGTGGCGCTGTCGGCGCCGCCGGCCAGGCACAAGCAGGCCGAAGCAAAACCTGCAGCGTCCGCTCCCGCAGCCTCTGCTCCCGCCAGCAGTTCCACGGCCGCCGCACCCGCCAGCGCCGCGAGCGCAGGCGATGCCGCCAAGGCCGCCGAAGCCGAATTCGCGAAACTCGAAGCCGTCGCGACCAAGCCGGGCGACGCCACCGCCGGCCAGGCCAAGGCCGCCGCCTGCGGCGCCTGCCACGGCATGGACGGCAATTCCAGCGACGCGCAATATCCCAAGCTGGCCGGCCAGAGCGAGCAGTACATCGTCACCGAGTTGATGCGCTTCAAGAGCGGCACGCGGCAGAACGCGATCATGCAGGGCATGGCCGCGACGCTCGCGCCGCAGGACATGCACGACATAGGCGCGTACTTCTCGCAGCAGAAGCGCCTGCCCGGCGTGGCCGACGCCAAGCTCGCCAGCACCGGCGGGAAGCTGTATCGCGAAGGCGATACCAGCCGCGGCATTCCGGCCTGCATGGCCTGCCACAGCCCGGATGGCGCGGGCAATCCGGGCTGGCGCGTGCCGAACATCGGCGGCCAGCACGCCGACTACATCCAGGCGCAACTGAAGGCTTGGCACGACGGCACCACCTGGGGCAGCGACGCGCACGCGATGATCATGCCGTCCATCGCGCAGCACCTGACCGAGCAGGACATCTCGGCGGTGTCGAGTTACGTCGAGGGCCTGCATCCCGCGCCCGCGCCGAAAGCCACCGCGAAATCCGACGCCATCGATTGAACCCGCCGCGCGGCGCGTGGTCGATTCAGGCGCAAAGCGGCACACTCGCCACCTTCCGCAGGGAACCCGATCATGATCAAACGCACCGTTGTATTCCTGCTGCTCGCCGCCACCGCCGGGCTCGCGTTCGCGCAGGCGCCGCAGCAATGGACCGAAGGCAAGGATTACTTCGCGATCCAGAATCCGCAGCCCACCAACCAGCCCGACAAGGTGGTGGTGACGGAAGTGTTCTCATTCGGCTGCCCGGCGTGCAATCAGTTCGAGCCTTATGTCGACAAGCTGCGCGCGGAATTGCCGGCGGGCGCGGTGCTGGAATTCGTGCCTGCCTCATTCGTTCCGACCGAAGACTGGCCCGTACTCCAACGGGCTTACTTCACGGCCAAGGTGCTCGGGGTGGATACGCCTGCGTCACACGACGCCATGTTCAAGGCGATCTGGGGTCCGAACGGCGCGCTCGCGACCTACGACCCGGCGACCCAACGCCCGAAGGCGATGGACGCCATGCCGAAGATCGCGGACATCGCGAAGTTCTATGCGAAGTACGGCGCCAAGCCTGCGGATTTCATCGCGACGGCCAATTCCTTCGCGATCAACCTGCAGATGAAACGTGCAGACCAGCAGATTCTCGCGTGGGGGGTCAACAGCACCCCGACCATCGTGGTCGACGGCAAATGGCGGCTGGATCCGCGTTCCGCCAATGGTGCACAGCAAGCCGTTGACCTGACGCTGTTCCTGGTCAACAAGGAACTCGCGGCGAAGAAGGCGAAGTGATATGAGCGCATCGCAGCTGCTGCGCGCATCCTTGCTGATCTGCGGGCTGGTATTGACGGCCGCGTGCTCGGCGCACAATGACGCCAGCGATGCGTCGTCGCCTTCCGCAGCCGCGACGCCGGCGCCCGCGGTCACCGCGAATTTCACTGAAGGCAAGGAATACGTGAAGCTGGCGCCGCCGAAGGGCACGCCGGCACCGACCGGCGCGGTGGAAGTGGTCGAAGTGTTTTCGTACGGCTGCCCGCACTGTGCCGAGTTCGCGCCGTACATGGACAAGCTGCGCAGCGAATTGCCGAAGGGCGCACAGGTCCGCTACATGCCGGCCGTGTTCAACGAATCGTGGATGCCGTACGCACAGGCGTTCTACGCGGCGCGTGAACTCGGCGTGCTGAAGCAGACGCACGACGCGTTCTTCAAGGCCATGCTGGAACATTACCCGCTCAATTCCCTGCAGGACATGGCTGCGTGGTACGCGCACCAGGGCGTGGACCCGCAGAAATTCATGGCCGCCGCGACCAGCGCGGAAACGACGAAGCAGATGGCGGACGACCAGCACGCCGAAATCGGCTGGGGCATCGATGCCACGCCGACGCTCGTGGTCGGCCGTCGCGCCAGTGCTGCCAAGGACGCGCCGTTCGTCGCGCTGATGCGCAGCGCTGAAATCACCAGCTACGCGCAGTTGCAGCAAGTCGGCCTGTGGATGGCGCAGCACGTCGAGAAGCACTGAACATTCGCCATCCGTGCATTCCGGCACACGGAACGTTGCGCCGCGAAGTGGTAGTCTCGATTCAATGAGCGCCGATCTTGCCACCGCTCCCGACACCGGCGTGCTGCGCGTGTTGAGCTGCAACATCCTCGCCGGCGCAAGCGTCAAGCGCTATCACGAATACTTCACCCGCAGCTGGGGCGCGGTGCTCCCGGGCAAATACAAGCTCGGCAACCTCGACAGCCTTGCGCGCTCGATCGCGGAGTTCGACGTGATCGGTTTGCAGGAAGCCGACGCGGGCAGCATCCGCTCGGGTTTTCTCAACCAGACGCGCTACCTTGCGGAAACCTCGGGGCTGCCGTACTGGAGCCACCAGCCCAACCGCCGGCTCTCCAACGTTTCGCACACCGCGAACGGCCTGATCAGCCGCAATCCGCCGAATGAAGTGCTCGACTATCCGCTGCCGGGCCGGCTGGGCGGCCGCGGCGTGCTGATGGCGCGCTACGGCGAAGGCCGCGACGCGCTGACCGTGGCGGTTGCACACCTGTCGCTGGGCACGCAGTCGCGCGTGCGCCAGATCGACTTCATCGCCGAACTGCTGCAGGGCCCGCGCAACGTGGTGCTGATGGGCGATTTCAACTGCCAGCCCGACAGCCCGGAACTGCGCAGCCTGTTCGCACGCACGGCGCTGGCGCCGCCGACGGACCCCGCGCCGACTTTCCCGAGCTGGCGTCCACAGCGCGCGATCGACCACATCCTGGTGTCCTCCGGGATCGCGGTGGAACGGATGTGGACCTTGCCCGCCGCGTTCTCCGATCACCTGCCGCTGGCCGCGGAAATCCGCGTGCCGGTGGCAGCGTGGAAAGCCGCGGCCTGAGAAAGCTGCGGCTGTCGCCTTGCTGAATGATGCTTCGCGCCGGTCAACCGGCGCCGACGCCCTGCGTTCCTTTCCCTGCGGGCCGCACCCTCACATCCACGCAGAAGGAAATCACCATGCCACGCAACGTCATCCTGGCGACCGCGATCGCCATCGGACTCGGCTTCGCCACCTGCGCGATTGCGCAGACCACGCCTGTAACTTCTACACCCACCGTCAACCCTGGCGGCCCCATGCAGCGGCCGCACAACGCCGCCACCGAAACCGCGCGCGACGTCGATCAGCAAAAGCGCATCGAACAGGGCCTGCAATCCGGCCAGCTCACCTCCGGCGAGGCGCGCAAGCTGGAAGCCGGCGAGTCGCGCATCGACAAGACCGAACAACGCGACTTGCGCAACGGCTCGCTTTCCGCTTCGGAGCGCGCGCAGATCCAGCGCGAGCAGAACCGCGAGAGCAAGTCCATCTACGGCGACAAGCACAACGCCACGACCGGCAATCCCGATTCGCTGAAGTCCAACCTGGAACAGGCGAACGTGCAGCGCAACATCAACCAGGAACAACGCCTGCACAACGGCGTCAAGAACGGTTCGCTGACCAACCGCGAACTCGGGCGCATGGAAGGCGACGAAGCGCACGTCGACCGCATGGAATCGCGCCGCGACACGTTGCGCCAGACCGGCAAGATCCAGCGCACCGACAACCGCGACAGCCGCCGCATCTATCGCGCCAAGCACAACGCACATACCCGGCACTGAACAGCTTGTCCCCCTCTCCCCCAAGCGTTTTCTGCTTGGGGGAGAGGCGGCCGCAGGCCGAGCGCGTAGCGCTGGGTGAGGGGGCAGAGCGACAAATTCTGAAAATGCATTACGTGTATAAAAGTGGCACAGCGCTCGAGCGCAGTAAGCAAGGCGACTTCGCACGCCGAAACCTCCACCCCCTCACCCCCGGCCCTCTCTCCCAAGCGATGAGACCGCTTGGGGGAGAGGGCGTAATGTCGGTCCAAGCCTCGCACGAGCTTTCCTCTAGAATTGTGCGATGCAAATCAGGACATCGAAACGCACGTGCATCCGTGTCGTCGCCGTCACCCTGCTGCTCGGTGTGACATCGACCCTCTTCGCGCAACCCGCCGCGCCCAGCCTCGCCCAACAGCGCGACGCGTTCCGCGCCGCCTATGCTGCCGCGCAGAACGGACAGGACTGGCGCGCACTCGCGCAAGGCCTGCAGAACTATCCACTGTATCCGTATCTCGAAGCGGCCGCGCTGCAGCACGACATCAAGACCGCGGGTCCCGCGCAAATCGACGCGTACCTCCAGCGTTACGCCGGCATGATTCCGGCCGACGACCTGCGCAAGGCTGAACTCGGCTGGCTCGCACAGCAGAAGGACTGGACGAATTTCCAGCACTTCTATCAGCCGGGCTTGGGCGACACGCTCACCTGCGATGCGTTGCAGGCGAATCTCGCGCAGGGCAAACCACTCGATTTCGACCGCGACCTCGCGGCGCTGTGGCAACAGACCAGCGTACCGTCTGCGTGCGCGCCGGTGTTCGCCGCGGCCGCGGCACAGGGTTTGCTGACACCGCAGCGCGTGTGGGAACGCATCGAACGCGCCGCCGACGCCGGCAATGCCTCGACGATCGAACAATCCGCGCAATGGCTGACCGGCACCGATGCGATCGAGGCGCAGCGCATCGCCGACGCCTTGCGCTCGCCGTCGGAACTGTTGAAAAACGCCGCGACGTTCGCCGACACGCCACGCGACCGCGAAGCGGTGAGTCGCGCGCTGGCACGGATGGCGCGGCGCGACAGCGCGCAGGCGCAAACGTACTGGGGCAACTTGTCCAGACAATTCAAGTTCGACCAGCGCCAACGCGACCGCGTGCTCGCGGCACTCGCGCTCTACAACGCGGTCGACTTCGGACCCGACGCCGTCGCGCAACTGGCCGCGTTGCCGCCGTCGGCGCAAACCGACGCGACGCGCGAATGGCGGGTGCGCGCGGCCATTGCGCAAGGCGACTGGAAAGCCGCCGAAGCTGCGCTGCAGGCCTTGACGCCGGACGAAATGCAGCACGACGAATGGCGCTACTGGAAGGCGCGCATCGCGCAGCAGCTCGGACAGACTTCCGCCGCGCTGGACGACTACAGCTCGCTCGCGCAGCAGGCGACGTTCTACGGCTTCCTCGCGGCGGACCAGGCCAAGCTTCCCTACTCCATCTGCCCGCAAATGCTGGCCACCGATCCGGCCGCGTTGTCGCAGGTCGAGGCCGACGCCGGGATGACGCGCGCGTTCGAATTCTTCGCGCTGGACATGCTGCCAAATGCGCGCCGCGAATGGAACCGCGCCTACGCCAACCTCACGCCCCTGCAGCAGTTGCAGGCGGTGTCGCTGGCATCCAGCCGCGGCTGGATCGATCGCGCGGTGTTCGCATTCGGCAAATCCGGAGACCTCAAGTATTACGCGCTGCGCTTTCCCCTGGCGGACAAGGATCGCGTGATCGCGTCGGCGCGCAGCGCGGGCATCGATCCGGCGTGGGCGTTCGCGATCATTCGCGCCGAAACCGCGTGGCAAACCGATGCGCAATCCGGCGCCAACGCGCGCGGCCTGATGCAGCTGCTGCCGGGCACGGCCAGCTTGGTCGCGCGCCGCAGCGGCCTGCCCTACGCCGGCGCGAGCAGCCTGTACGACCCCGCAATCAACATTCCGCTGGGCACGCAATACCTCGCCAACCTCGCGATGCGCTTCAACGGCAGTCCGTGGCTCGCGTCTGCTGCGTACAACGCGGGTCCCGCCAACGCGCAGCGCTGGGTCGATGCGCGCAGCAACCTCGATCCGGAAACCTTCATCCTCACCATCCCGTTCAGCGAGACCCGCGACTACGTGACGCGCGTGATGTCGTTCGCCACCCTCTACGGCTGGCGCCTGCACGGCGAACCCGTGCCGATCTCCTCGCGCCTGCCCGCGATCGGAACGCCGTATGATCCGGGCGTCGATCCACCGCGCAAGCAAGTCGTTTGCCGTGCCGCGGCGCCCGCGCCCGCGGCGACCACGGCCACGACAGGAAAAACTTCGCCATGACGCCCAAACGCTACGTCGTCCTCGGCGGCACCGGATTCATCGGCAGCCACCTGCTGGCCGCGCTGGCCGGCGATGCCCATCGCATTACCGTGCTCAGCCGCAATCGCGAACTGAAACGTGCGATCAACGTGCTTCCGAACGTGCGCAGCGTCAGCACCGACGTGCACGACCGCGCGTCGCTGGAGAAATACATCGCCGGCAACGACGCGGTGATCAACTTGGTCGGCATCCTCAACGAGACCGGCGAAGACAGTTTCACCCACGCGCACGTCGATCTCACCGCGACCTTGATCGCGGCGTGCCGGCAGTCGGGCGTGCGCCGCATCCACTTGATGAGCTCATTGAACGCTGGCAACCGCGCGTCGAAATACCTGAAGACGCGCGGCGAAGCCGAGGCGCAGGTGCGCAATTCCGGCCTCGACTGGACGATCTACCGCCCCAGCGTCGTGTATGGCCAGGACGACAGTTTCGTGTACCGGTTCCTGAAACTGCTGCGCATGGCGCCGCTGCTGCCGCTCGCGCGTCCGCACGCGAAATTCCAGCCGGCGTACGTGGGCGACGTGGCCGCAGCGATCAAGCGCTGCCTTGCCGATCGCACCAGCATCGGCAAGATCTTCGAACTGTACGGGCCCGACACGCTGGAGCTGATCGCGATCGTGCGGATGATCCGCGACACCGCGCGCCTGCGCCGCACCGTGCTGCCGCTGCCGGATGCACTCGGTTATCTGCAGGCGGTCGTCGCCGAACTGATTCCCGGCAAGCCCTTCTCGCGCGACAACTTCAATTCGCTCGGCGTCGATTCGGTCGGCAACCGCGACGGCTTCGCCGAACTCGGCATCACGCCGCGGCGCTTCGCGGCGATGCTGCCGGCGGTGCTCGGCGACTACGGGATGGAGCGCCGCATGGACCTCGCGCGTCTTACCCAGGACACCTGAGCATGCCCGCACACCGCGTGTACCTGGTCGGTGGCGCGGTGCGCGACGAATTGCTGGGGCGCGCGCATTTCGACCGCGATTACGTGGTGGTCGGCGCGACCCCCGACGACATGCTGGCGCTCGGCTACAAGCCGGTCGGCAAGGACTTCCCGGTGTTCCTCCATCCCGACACCGGCGAGGAATACGCGCTGGCGCGCACCGAGCGCAAGATCGGGCCGGGCTATCACGGCTTCAGCTTCCACGCCGCGCCCGACGTGACGCTGGAAGACGACCTCGCGCGGCGCGACCTCACCATCAACGCGATGGCGCGCGACGAAGCGGGCGCGCTGGTCGATCCGTACGGCGGCGCGAAGGATCTGCGCGATCGCGTGCTGCGGCACGTCTCGCCCGCGTTCGCCGAAGACCCCGTGCGCATCCTGCGTGTCGCGCGCTTCCTCGCGCGCTTCGCGCCGCTCGGTTTTCACATCGCCGACGAAACCATGGCGCTGATGCGCGCGATGGTCGAGAACGGCGAAGCCGCGCACCTCGTTCCCGAACGCGTGTGGCAGGAAACGCGCAAGGCGCTCGCGGAACCCGCGCCATCCGCATTCGTGCACGCGTTGCGCGAATGCGGCGCACTGGCCGTCCTGTTTCCCGAAGTCGATGCGCTGTACGGCGTACCGCAAAGTCCCGAGCACCATCCCGAGGTCGATTGCGGCCGGCACCTGGAACTGGTGATGGACCAGGCCGCACGGCTAGCGCCCGGCGATGACCTGGCCGGCTTCTGCGCGTTCACCCACGACCTCGGCAAGGCGCGCACACCGCAGGACGTGCTGCCGCGCCACATCGCGCACGAACATCGCGGCCTCGAACCGCTGGCCGCATTGTGCGAGCGCCTGAAGGTGCCGACCGAACACGCGCAGCTCGCTGCGTTGACCTGCCGCCACCACCTCGACGCGCATCGCGCGCTCGAACTGAAACCCGCCACCGTGCTGGCACTGCTGAAAGCCTTCGATGCCTTCCGCCGCCCGCAACGCATCCAACCTTTCCTCGTCGCCTGCACCGCCGACAAGCGCGGCCGCCTGCACCACGAAAACGACGCGTACCCGCAAGCCGATTTCCTGCGCGCCGCGCGCGACGCGGCATCAAAAATCACCGCGCAACCTTTCATCGAGCAAGGCCTGCATGGCCCCGCGATCGGCGAAGCCGTGCGCAAGGCACGCATCGCGGCGATCGCGGCAGTGCCCAAAACATAAGAAACCTCACCGCTATTCGCTGCAATGGCTACGGACGACGCGTTGCTGTCGTTGGTGGTTGTCTGCTTGGGGAATCCCGAACATACGCGGGTGATCAGGGCGCGGCCGTTGAAAGCACCTCGCGCACCAAGGACGCCGTCAACACAGTGGGCAGCACCTTGCCTGCCCCGCTACCACGGGGAAAAACCACATACAGCGGCACGCCGGGCGAGTGATATTGCTGCAGGAACGCGCCAATCATCGGGTCGACATCGGTCCAGTCACCGACCATATAGACAGTGCCCGTGCGCTTGAGCAGATCGCGGAACGCATCGGTGTCGAGCACCGTGTGTTCATTGGCTTTGCAGATGATGCACCAGTCGGCGGTCATGTCCACGAAAACGGGCGTGCCCGCGTCGCGCAGTGCCTGCAGCTTCGCCGGACTGAACGCCACGGGACCTCCGGAACTTGCGCCAACCGCGCGCGCAGGCGGCGCGATACGCGTGACTCCATACAGCGACCCGAGCGCTGTAACCGCCAGCACGAAGGTGAAGACGTACCCCAGTTTGTAAGGCACACGCATGCGCCCGTGCGCCCACACGGCCGCAGCCAGCAGCACCATCGCGACCAACACCAGCGCTGCTGCATCGGCGCCACGCTGGTGGGACAGCACCCACACCAGCCAGACCGCCGACAAGTACATCGGAAACGCGAGAAATTGCTTCAGCGTTTCCATCCAACGGCCCGGCTTCGGCAGCAGCCGCGACAGGGCCGGCACAAGGCCGATCAGCGTCAATGGCAGCGCAAGACCGATGCCCAGCGCCAGCATCACCAACAATTCATTCGCGGGTGGCGCAACCAGAGCGTAGGCCAAGGCCGCCCCCATGAACGGTGCCGTGCAGGGCGTTGCTACCACCACGGCCAGCACCCCGGTAAAGAAGTTGCCGGCGGCACCGCCCCGTTGCGTCAATCCTGCACCCACGTTGCCGAGCCGGCTGCCGAATTGCACCGGGCCCGACATGGACAATCCCACCGCAAACAAGACGCAGGCCAGCACGGCCACGATGAGTGGTTGCTGCAATTGGGTACCCCAGCCGACCGCATGGCCCGCGCTGTGCAGTGCAAGGATGACAATGCCGATCGCGAGAAAGCTGCAGATGACGCCTGCGCCATAGGCCAGCGCGTGCGCCCGCGCCTGTTGGCGCGATTCGCCACTTTCCAGCACGCCCACCGCCTTGATCGCCAGCACCGGCAACACGCAGGGCATCAGATTCAGGATCAAACCGCCCACGAAGGCGAGCAGCAAAGCCAACGCCAAGCCTGCGCTCGATGAACTTTCCGCATTCGCGCTGCTCGCGCCCAACCCCGCCATGATTGAGGAGGTCGCAGATGCTGCGTCGCCTTCCGATTGCGGCGCCGGGTCCAGCTTGTCGAGGGCATTCCGCGCTGGCGGGCTGCCGCCGGACGAGCTAGGCATGGTTCCCGCGGCGCCGATGCCCACTGCGGCGGCACCGCCCGGCAGCGGCAGGTCGAAGTCCTTGGTATGCGGGGGGTAGCAGATTAATGGTGTGACTTCATGACAGCCCTGATAGCGCACGGAAAACTTGATGCGCTTCGTCCCCGGCGCAAGCGTATAAGGGACGGTGGCGTCGATGCTGTTGTGGTAGGTCTCGACATCGCCAAGGTATTCATCGTGGAATTTCTTGCCCGCCGGGAGTTGCGCCGATCCCAGCGTCACGCCCTCGCCTGCGGTGAATTTCATCTGACCGCGGTAGAGGTAGTAATGCGGCGCGATCGTCCAGTGCAGCTTGATCACGCCGGGCGTGTCGATGTTCGCCGTTAGCTTGTACGCCTCGTCGATCGGAAGCAGCCCTGCAACACCTTGGGCATGAACTACTCCCGCGACTATCAACACGAAGGCTAGCCAACCGATCCGCATCCATCCTTTCACTTTCATAGATTTTTCCACTTCAATCCTCGGTTCCGGCTCGCATCGTGCGGACCGGAACCCATACATGCCGAGCTACTCAGTGCTGCTGGGGCGTCGGCCCTTGCACCACCTGCACGAGGTGGGCGGGTTTGATGTACTTCCCGAAGGCATCGCGCACCTGTTGTGCGGTCAAGTCCAGGTAATACTTCGCGGCCACCATCGGCTCATCCAGCGGCTCGCCCTTGTAGCTCCAGGTGAGCAGTGATTTGGCGATAGCGTCGACGCTCGACACTTCGAGCGGAATCGAGCGAATCACCGCCTGCTTGGCGTTGGTCAACTCGTCCGGCTTGACCGGCACGTCCTGCATCTCCGCGAGGTTCTGCTGCACCAGCTTGTTGACAGGTGCGACCTTGCCCGGATCACTGCCGTACTGGACGAAAAAGATCGAGCGGGAACGGTCGAACATCATGCCCGACCCTGCTCCGTACGCGTAGCCGTGCTTGACGCGGATGTCCAGCATCAATCGTGACGCGAAACCATTGCCGCCCAGCACCTCGTTGCCCAATTGCAGCGCGTAGCGATTGGGATCGTGCAAATTCAAGTCCAGCGTCTGACCCATCAACACGGTGTCCTGTGAAGCATATGCGTTGGATACGACGGTGTAAGTCGGGGGGTTTAGCGGCACGGGTTTCGGAATCACGTCAGGCTTGGGTCCGGTGGCCTTCCAGGCTCCGAAATACTTCTCGACTTCAGCCTTGGCCTGCTGCGGGGTCACGTCGCCTACGACCACGATGGTGGTCATGTCGGGGCGATAGGTCTGCCGGAAGTAGGCCTTGGCTTCGGCAAGCGTCAGTTTGTCCACGGTGGCAGGCGTGGCTTCGCGCAACGCGGGATCACCCGCGGGATACAAGCCCGTGTACAACGCGCGCCTCATCTTGTATTGAGGCGATTGCAATTCACCCGCCAGCGTGCGGGCGAGGGTTTGCTGTTGTACGGCGAAGGCTTCCTGCGGCAGCGCCGGATGCAGTTCGTTGTCGGCCAGTAACTGCACGCCCTTGTCGAAGTTCTCGCTGGGCACCGCAAGCTGGAAATCGGTGCCAGCCGATTCAGTGGCGGCAATTTCGTCCAGCGCCTTGTGAAACGCGTTGCGGTCCAGCGTGGTGGTGCCATAGTCGAACAACGAGCCCAGGAGCTTGCCGGAGCCCTCCTTTCCTGAGGGTTCCTGCAAGTCATCATTGTGATCGACGTGACCAAAAATCGTGACGGTCTTGCTGATGGATTCGGGCTGCACGATCAGCGTGATGCCGTTGGCCAGCCGCATGCGCACGGGATCAAGCGTCCAGTGCGGCATGTCCAGTTTCGCGAGCTGTTGCGTGGCCCACGTCGGCAAAGGTGCATCCAGCTTGGCATTACTGGCGAACGACTCGGTGCCACCAAAGCCTTGGCTGTTGGGCGGGCGCTTGCCGTTCGGATCGGGCGTCAGCACCACGGTGATGCGCTGATCGGGCTTTAGGTATTCGCGCGTCACGCGATCGACATCCTGGGGCGTGACCGCGAGGACCTGATCCAGCGCTTCCTGCGGTGAGTTGAGACCCTGCCAGGCCAACGCTTGCGACCACGATTCGGCCAAGTTGGTGACGCTGTTTCGATTGAACTCGAACTGAGCTTTTTCCTGACGCTTGGAGGCTTCGACCAGATCGCCCGGCACGCCGTTCTTCAGCAGATCGGCCATCACGCCGCCGAGATAACCCGCGGCCTGCTTGCTGTCGCCACCTTTTGGAAACCCGACTTCCACCACGCCCACGCCGCCGCGCGTGAATGGCTGCGGTTGGGCGTCGGCCGACAACACCTTGCCCTGCGCGGCAAGCTCGGATAAGGCGCTGCGCGAGTTGTTCAGCACATCGAACAGCACCTGCATCGCCGCGTAGTCCTTCGATTGCTGGCCGGGCATCCGGAACAAGTACTGCACCATGCCGGTGGCATCCGGGGTGGTCTTGGCAATGGTTTGCGGCTTGAACGATTCGAGCTTGACGGGCGTACGTTCCGGCACATCGCCCTTGGCGATCGATCCGAACAACTCCTTCACCTTGGCCAGCGTCGCCTGCGGATTGACGTCGCCCGCGATCACCAGAATCGCGTTGTTGGGCCGATACCATTGGTTGTAGAAGCCCTGCAGGATCTTGCCCGTCGTGGCATCGAAGGTCGGGCGCGATCCCAATGCATCCTCTGCGTATCCGGTGCCGGCATACAGCGTCCGCTCGGCCTGCTGAAACGCGAGGTATCCCGGACTGGAGATGTCGCGCGAGACTTCCTGTTCGATGGCGCCTTTTTCAAGGTTCCAATCCTTGTCGGTCAACTCCGCGCCACGCATGCGGATGGACTCGATGTGCAGCAGCATGTCGAGGTACTGCGTCGGCGCGACAAAATAAAACTGCGTGGCGTCGTTAGTGGTGAAAGCGTTGTTGCCGGCGCCCATCTTCCCGGTCATTTCGTTCAATTGTGCGCCGGTCAAGCCCGCGGAATTGCGGAACAGCATGTGTTCCAATGCATGCGCGGTGCCGGGATAACCTTTCGGCGCCTCGTAACTGCCGGCAAGATAGGTGATCTGGGTGGTCACGACTGGCGCCAACGTGTCGCGCACGATCACTACGCGCAGGCCGTTGTCCAGCGTCGCGCGCAGCACGTTGTCCTGTTGCGCTTGCGCGACCGAAACCGGTGCGGTGCCTGCATGGGCCGTACTACAAGCGCTGGCTGCAAGGCCGAGGCCGAGCAGTACACCGAGTGCAACAGGGGTGAAATTGCCAAGATTTTTCACAAGGATGCCTTTTCGAAGGATTATTAAAGGAATGCGGACATGCCGATCCGTCGATCTGGTCCGCGGATACGGCCACAGCGCTTCGAATGCTTGAGTGCGTCGATAGTCAATGCAGCACGCAGAAGCACAGCATCAGAGCTTCATGCGCGATGCTGCGACTTCGAGCTTGGTCATTTCCGGAAACTGCTTCCGTCCCTGCTCCAGCGCTTCATTGAACAGCTTCACGCCCTCAGGGCGACGATTGAGCGCAATCAGGGCTTTGGCCAGCGAGTACGTAATCCCAAGATGGTCTTCCGTGCCTTCGGATCCACGCGCCGCGCGCTGGAGATAAGGCAATGCTTCTGCGGCCTTCCCTTGCTTCAGCAATGCTTTTCCATAAAACGACTGATATGAATAGTTTTCGGGGTACGCATCCACCAGTGCTTTCTCCAAAGCGACGTATTCGGCTTCATGACCGCCCTTGTCAAGGAACTCGCTCAGAACATCGGCCATGCCAGGGTCTCGTTTGACGTCGAAACCTGCATGGTCGTCATTCAACGCCTTGCGACCGATGGCGATCGCACGTTCATAGGTGGTTTTTTCTGCGGAGCTATCCCCCAGCGCCTTGTAGTAGTACGCCAATGTATACGTGGCATCGCGCAGCGTTCCTGACTCAGCCGTCGGAATCTCGCTGTCGTAGAGCGCTTTCAGGGACGGCAACTGCGCGGCGGCGATCGCCTTTTGCTGGGATTTCGGCAACTCCGTCGCACAACCGAGCAGTGTTCCGGCCATCTGGAAGTGGCCGTCGAGGTCGATCGGGCCCCTCATCGCCTGCAGGGCATGGGTCCTGCATTCCTTGGTGAGGCTGGCTCGTTCGGCCGTCGGTAGTCTTGGTTGGCTGAACCATGCCTTGCGACTCTCTGCATTCGCCTGGACGATGGCCAGTTCCACCGCTGCCTTTGCGTCGCCAGCAACGGCCTTGCGTGTCGGAGCTGGCAGCTTGGCGTACCAGGTGAGTCCGTCCTGTTGCTGATCACGATCGTCATAGGCACGCAGCACCTTGACCGTCGCTTCGACCGAACCATGCGCGGCATCCTGCTTGAGCTTCGTGAGTGCATCCTGGCCGCTCAGTATGCGATCGAGCTCGGGATAAAACTTTGCGCGCGGGATGAACCCCATCAATGTTCCGCGCTCGCTGCCATCGGGATTGAGCACGACGTAGGTCGGCAACGCGGGAATCTTGAGCTTGTCCATCCAGGCCTTGCCGTTCACCGAGTCCGCATCGCTGCGCACCAGCACGAAATGACCTTGTTCCGCATCCCATTCCTTACCGTTCAACACCTTCGCGTCCATGGCATGGCAGTCGTGACACCACGTTGCCGAGAAGTCGATGAACACCGGCAATTGCTTCGCCTGCGCAACCTTGAGTGCCTCATCGATGTTGGTCAGCGACGTCTGCGCGTGTACCGCGCCACATGTCGCGCTGCAGATCAGCGCAATGCAAAGGAGAAAACGTTTCATGGTCATTCCTGGCTGGAGCGAAGTTGCGGGGATCAGTGGTTGTCGCCGCGGCCGAACCGGTATCGCGCTTCGACGAACAGCTCGCGACCGTACGGGTTGTAGTTGCCCACGTTGAATGGCTGATTGGTGGAGCCGGGATAGGTGACATCCAGCGGCGGCATCGAGTTTTTGATGTTGTTGACGCGCAACGACAGCTGCCACGCAAACGTCGGCGAATAGTTGATGCTGGCGTTGTAGATCCGCCACGCCGCCACCTTGCCTGCATACGGCGCGGTGTAGCCGTCATTCATCTGCGCGATGTAGTTCGGCGTGGGTCCGAAATAGGTGCCATACAGCGTCGCGCTCCACTTTTTCCTGGTCCAGGTGAGCGAGGCGTTGGCCTTGGTCTGGAACTCGGTGCTGAACCCGGGATTGTTGAGAAAGTCGATCACCGGATCGCCGGGAAACTGCTGCTGGCGGTGAGCCTTGACCCGCGTCCAACCCAAGTTGAAATCGAGGTATCCCCATGCATGGGGATCGGTGCGATACGCGAAGCTCGCATTGAGCGCGTTGTTCACCTCGTGGGCGATGTTGATCTTCTTGGTGACCACTTCAGTGATCGGGCCGAGCGGAAAATCCGACGTGGCCGGCCCTCGAATGATCTGGGCATCCACGGCTTGGCAGGTCGGCGAATCCTGGCTGAGCGTGCCGGTCAGGCAGTACAACTCCTCCTGCCCCAGCGAGTCGGGGTTTTCCTTCAACACCTCGTTGCGGATGGAGATGTGCTGGTAATCCAGGCTCATCGACAGGTGGGCATCCGGCGCCCAGACGAATCCGTAGGAGAAATTTTTTGAAGTCATCGGATTCAGGGCCGGATTGCTCTCCTGCACCACGGTGGCCGGATACTGCAACTGCGGAGGACAATTCGAAATGTTGAGCAGGGTGTTGCCGGTGAGAACGTAGCAATTGCCCCAATCGGTGACGTAGCCCGGCCCCGTGCTGCCGCCTTCGAATTGATCGATCAGCGAAGGCGCCTTGAACGAGGTGCTGTACTTGCCGCGCAACAGCAGGGTCTGGATTGGACGAAATTCCAGTCCGAGCGCATACGTGGGATGGCTGAAGTGCGCGCCTTCGGCATCGTAGCTGTCGTAGCGCGCAGACAGGTCGACCGTCAGCATCTTGAACAAAGGCAGATTCAATTCCGCCGCCGTGGCATAGCGGCTGCGATGACCATCACTCGGATTCCAGGCGATGCCTTGCAACGTGCCTGCAGTCAGCAACGGCGACGGGAGATATTTCCAGGTTTCGTAACCTTCTTCCGCGACGATCGCCAGACCCGCATTACCGCCCGGCAAAGTGAACAGGGAGGTCTGCGTCAACTGGGCGCGCAACTGGTCGTTGCGGTTGCTGCTGTTGATCGACGCAGCACCGAGATACGAAGCGTACTGCGCGGGCGTGACCGGATTGGCCAGCAGGCTGTAGTTGGGCGAATACATCGGCACCCCGAAGAAGTCGCCGAGATACGGTCCCAGCAACACGCTGCCATATGAGCCGGGCACATCGTTCGCCAGCAGCCCGATCTGGCGATCGTCGTCACTTTCCAGGGAGCGCGTGAAGGCGACATCGAGATTCCAGCCGCGGCCGAAATCCACTTTGCCGCCGAACGTCCCTTGATATGTGTTTTCGTAACTCTTCTGCGAAAGCAGATCATCGAGATTGCTTGAAATCTCCTCCGGCGCAAATTCCTTCTCGATGAACACCTCGTCGAAAAGGTTGGGATCAAAGATGTAGGCAAAGAAGAGATTGTCGACCCGGTGCGACTGCTGCTCGTAATTGTCAAGGAAATCGGCGTACAGCTGCACTCTGTCATTGATCGCGTAATCCGCGTGGACACTGAAGCTGGCCGACTGATCCTTGTTGATCAGGGTCTGGTATCCATTGGAGGTGGTTGAACCGCAGGCGGCGCCAAACGAGTTGGCAGAATAGCGTTCGCTGCCGCCGAACAGGCCAGCGAGCTTGCTGCAATCGGAAGGCTGCGATGGAAAATAAGTGAGGCCATAGAACAGGCCTTGTGCGTATACATTCTGATTCGGTTGCTGCGGATTGATACCGCCCGCGAAATTCTGCGCGGTAATGGAACGCTGAAACGCCCACATCGGCTTCTGGTCACTGACCTGCGCGCCGACCATCAGGTTCAGCTTGCCGATGTCAAAACTGTTGGTGAAGCTCAACATCCGCTCGCGACCGCCGCCGTCCGAATACCAGCCGTAGCGGGCATCGACCGTGGCGACATTGACGTGTTTCTTCAGCACGATGTTGACCACACCCGCGATCGCGTCCGAGCCGTACAGCGATGACTGCCCGCCCGGCAGGATTTCGATACGCTCGACCAGATCAATCGGGATGCCGCTCAAGTTGGTGTAGAGCTGATCGACTGTCGTGGTCTGCGCGACCTGTGAGAACAGCGGCATCGGCCGGCCGTCGATCAGGAACTTGGTATAGCTTGGATCGAGGCCGAACAGACTGACAGTCTTCGCCGCCCAGATGTCGCCCGTGTTGATGGCGGTGTTGTTGATGCTGCCGGTGTTGACCGTCAGGTTTTGCAGCGCATCGGCGACGCTTGAGAATCCGCGATTCTTGATGTCGCCTGCGGTGATGACGATCAAAGGGCTTGCGGTTTCGATCTTCGAGCGCGGAATCAGTGAGCCAAGCACCGTGATTTTGTCCAGTGTGGCCGGCGCGGGCGGGGCGGCAGCACGCAATGGGCGCCTCTCTTGGGGCCGATCGGGCGTATTCGGCGTCGGTCCGGTCCGCGGTTTGATCACCACCGTGGTCGCGTCAGTAAATTCCGCAGTGAATCCAGTGCCCGCCAGTAATCTCGAAAGCGCCTGCTTCGGCTCGTAACTGCCCTTGAGCGAAGGCGCCTGGCGGGCGCCAATCGCGGCGGGATCGAAGATCACGTTGATGCGCGCCTGACTGCCCACTTGGCGCAATGATTTGGATAGTGCCTGTGCGGGCAGATTGAACGGGTAGGTGACTTGCGCATACACCGCAACCGGTGCAGCGAGTGCAGCCATCAGGAGTCCCGCGCACGCCCGCTTCATTGGTGCCATGGATATGCCCCCATCGACAGTGACGTCTCTTAGTAGACGTTCGCCACGAGCGATCCGGACATTGGCGTTTCGACGATCAACGCTTCAGCACGATCGTGCGTTGCACACGCGCGATCCTGAGATCGTGCAGGCTCGCGATCGCCGCCGCAAATTCGGTGGGATCGCGCACCGAGAACACGCCGGAGACGCGCAAATCATCCAACGCCGGATCGGCGATGCGAATTCCCGGCCCACCGTAGCGATTCAATTCGGCTACTGCATCGGCGAGCGTGGTGTCATCGAAATAGATCTGGCCGTGCTGCCACGCTGTGGCTTCCTGGAGGTTCGGACGATCGAGCACGTGTGCGCCATCCACACCGAGGGTCAATCGCTCGCCCGGCATGAGCACCGTCGAAAGCGCCGGCTGTCCGGGCGAAGTGGATTGCGCACCGATCCAGACCTTGCCTTCCAGCAAGGTCACCGCGACGCGCTGCGAATCCTGACGCACATCGAATACGGTGCCGAGGTCGACAATCTGCGCGTCGCCCGTTTGCACCACGAAGGGCCGACGCGGATTTTCCGCCACATGGAACAAGGCCTCGCCGCGTTCGAGCTGCACGTGGCGCTCGCCCTTGCGGTATTCGACCACGAGGCGGGTATCGGTATTGAGCGTGACGCGCGTATGGTCTTCCAGCATCACCGTCCGTTGCTCGCCGACCGCGGTCTGGTACGTATGGCTCGACGGAATCAATACGCGAGCAATGCCCACGGCCACCAGCACCAGCGCCGCACAGGCCGCCGCAGCAAGCCATGGCGTGCGCGCGCGACGCGGACGATGGTGATAGCGCAGCGTGCGTGGCGGCTGCGCCATTGCCGCCGCACCGGGAATCAATTCCCATACGTCGTTGACGCGCGTGAACGCGCGCGCATGGGCGGGACTGGCGGACAGCCATTCCTTGAAGGCCGCTTCGGCCGACGCGGTGCGCCCGGAATCCTGCAAGCGCGTCAACCATGCGGAGGCTTCGGCCAAGGTCAATTCATCAATCACTTCAGATGTCGGTTTCATGTTTCCCCCATCCACTGGGTCAGGAACAGCAATGCACGGGCCACACGCTTTTCCACGGCGGCGACGCTCAGGTTTTCCTGGCTCGCGATCTCGGCCGCTGTCAGGCCGTCGAGCCGTTTGGCCATCAGGCAACGCCGCGTTTGCGGATCGAGCCGCTGCATGCCGGACCCGATGCGGCGCAGGCGTTCCTGCGAGAGCAACTGTTCTTCCGGCAGCGGCGCCGCGTCGGCGAGGCTGAGGATGTCGAACTCTGCATCGTCGAGCGGCATGCGCGCACGACGCCTCGCCTGATCGCGGCCGAGGTTCACCGCCGCCGTCACCAGGAACGCCTCTTGCGAGCGGATTTCCTGCTTGCGTGCGTAGGATTCCAGACGCACGAATGCCTCGTGCACCACGTCGTCGGCATCCTGCGGCGCCACGCCGCTGCGCACCACGACCGCACGCACCTTGCGCAACATGGTCGAAAGACTGCTCACGCCATTACGACGCCTCGATGTTCCTTGCCAGTCAATTCAATAGACGTTTCACGGGGCGAATCCGGACATCGCAAAACAGGAGCCGTTCTGGCCGCCTCCCATCCCTATTTGCTCAACCTCTGGATGATCGAATGTGATATTTCAGCTGAATCGCTGGATGCCGAACCAGCTCGGCCTTGATCCCAAAGCCCCCCGGTAAGCGGATTCTGTTGCGTGCGAACAACCGTTGTCGGGCTTCTGCAGAAGGCTCAGCTGATCAATTTTGGCCGGCTGCGGCTTACCTCCTACCAACCAGCAGCGCATCCGCGCCTTGGTCGCGTAACTGGCCACCGACCTCATGACCCAACGCGATCACATCCTCGCCGAACGCGTCAGCGCGCAGCAGGCGTCCGTCGCGCACGTCGCCCAGCAGCCCATGCAGGTGCAGCGTGCCGTCCGCTGCGATCTCGCACCACGCGCCCAGCGGCATGGTGCAGTCGCCGCCCATTGCCGCGTTGAGTGCGCGTTCCGCGGATACGTTGCGGCGGGTGGCCGCATCATCCAGGACTTTCACGCGCTCGATCACGCGCGCATCGCTTGCGCGGGTTTCCACCGCGATCGCGGCTTGTCCGGGTGCCGGCAACCAGCCGGGCGGCGCGAGCCGCGAACGGATGCGCGCAGCGAAACCCAATCGATCGAGCCCCGCGACTGCAAGGATGACCGCCGCATAATCGCCGCGGTCAAGTTTCGCCAAACGCGTGCCGACGTTGCCGCGCAGGTCGGCGATTTCGAGGTCGGGCCGGCGCGCGCGCAGTTGCGCCGTGCGGCGCAGCGACGACGTGCCGACACGCGCACCTTGCGGCAACGCATCGAGTGAAGCGAAATCGTTGCTGACGAATGCATCCGCGCCATCGGCCCGCTCGAGGATCGCGGCCAGTTCGAATCCGCGATCGAGTTGCGCGGGCACGTCCTTCAGCGAATGCACCGCAAGATCGGCGCGGCCTTCGGCGATCGCGATTTCCAGTTCCTTGAGGAACAGGCCCTTGCCGCCGATCACCGCCAGCGAACGATCCAAGACTTCATCACCGCGCGTGGACAGCGGCAGCAACTCCACCTGCAAACCCGGGTGCGCATCGCGCAGGCGTTGCGCGACGTGTTCCGCCTGCCACAGGGCCAGCGGGCTTTTGCGGGTGGCGATGCGCAGTGTTGAAGCCGCCATGTTCGGGATTCGCAAAACGATCCGCGCAGTATCGCATCGATCGCCGAATGCGTGATTGGCGCTGCCGTCAACACCGTCCGTTCGGCTGCAGCTCATCTTGCTGAACGTTGCCGGCGCGCTGTCGCGCCGTGTTCAGTTTCGCCCGGGAAACTGGCGACGTTTCCACGCGGAAGGAGAGCACCATGAAGAAGCTTCCCCTGATCACCGCCAGCCTGCTGGCTGTCATGGCCGCCACGGGCATGGCCGCAACACCGCAAACCCATCCTTCGAGCGTCAGCGAGCGCGGCGCGCCCGATCTCGATTGCAAACTGACGTTCTCGCTGACCGGCTGGTCGCTGATCTACAAGCACGCCGACGGCGTGGGCCGCGTGACGTGCGAGAACGGCCGCTCGATGCCGGTGAAAATCAGCATCAAGGGCGGCGGCTTGACCGCCGGCAAATGGCACGTCGACAACGGCAAGGGCAAGTTCACCGACGTGCACCGGATCAGCGACGTGCTGGGTCGTTACGCGCAAGGTGGCGCGCACGCGGGCGTGGTCAAATCCGCCGAAGCGCAGGTGCTGACCAAGGGCAACGTGTCACTGGCGCTCGCCGGACATGGCGAAGGCATCGATCTGGGCATCGATGTCGGTGCGTTCACCATCACGCGCCGGTAAAAACTTTCAGCGATGAGTGCGTGCGGGCTGCGGCGAAAGTCGCGGCCCGCTTTTCGGAAAACCGCTGCGTCAGGCTTCGCTGCCGCGCAATGCGCGCACCGCCGCTTCCATCGCTTCGGCGTTGCTCGATGCTTCCATCGGCGCACCGATCGACAATTCGACGTGCGCACGAAACCGCCGCGGCAAGCGTGCGCGACCGAGCTTCGAATCGCGCCGGCTCCACATGCTGCGCCACAATCCGCGCAGCGCCATCGGGATCACCGGCATCGGCCGCCGCGCGAGGATCTTCTCGACACCGGGCCGGAACGGCGCGATCTCGCCGTCAAGCGTCAATCCGCCTTCGGGAAAGATGCACACGAGTTCACCGTCGGCCAGTGCGGCGTCGACGGCATCGAACGCGCGGGCCATCAATTCGGGGTTCTCCTTGCCGCCCGCGATCGGAATGGCCTTGGCGGCACGGAACACGAAACGCAACACCGGCACCTTGAAGATCTTGTAATACATCACGAAGCGCACCGGCCGCCGCACGCTGCCCATGATGATCAACGCGTCCATGAAACTGACATGGTTGCAGACCAGAAGCGCCGGGCCTTCGTCGGGAATCCGTTCCAGCCCATCCGTCCGCACGCGATACAAGACGCTGATCAGCAGCCAGTCCACGAAGCGCATCAGGAACTCGGGCACCAGCAAGAAGATCCACAGCGTCACCGCCGCGTTGAGCAGCGCGGTGACGAGGAACAACTGCGGAATCGTCAATCCGGCCGCCAGCATTCCGAAGGCGAAGATCGCCGCGACCACCAGGAACACGGCGTTGATGATGTTGTTGCCCGCGATCACGCGCGACAGCTCGCCGCGCGGCGTGCGGCTTTGCACCAGCGCGAACAGCGGCACGATGAAGAAGCCCGCGAACAGACCGAGCAGCATCAAGTCCAGCGCGATCCAGCCGTTGCCGGCCGTGCCGAGAAACGCCAGCCAGTCGATGCCGCTGTACGGCGGCGCGGCATGGCGCGCGAAGTACAGCAGGATGCCGAACAAGGTCATGCCGAATGCGCCCAGCGGCACCAATCCGATTTCGACCTTGTGCCCCGACAAGCGCTCGCACAGCAGCGAACCGATGCCGACGCCGATCGAGAACAACGCCAGCACCAGGATTTCCACGCTGGCGCCGCCGCCGAGATACAGCCGTGTGTAATTCGGCAACTGCGCGGTCACCACGCCGCCGAAGAACCAGAACCACGAAATGCCCAGGATGGCATTGAACACCGCGCGCTGCTTCGCCGCGAGCTTCAACACACGTCCGCTTTCGACGATGAAGTTCCAGTTGAACTTCAGCGCCGGCGACGCGGCCGCCACACGCGGAATCGCAAGACTGGCGATGAGTCCAAGCACCGCGACGCCGATGACGAGCGCGGCCGCCGCCATCCAGCCGAAGTGCGAGACCATCGCCGCGCCGCCCACGATCATGCCGACCAGGATCGCGATCGACGTGCCGGTTTCCACCAGCGCGTTGCCGCCCACCAGTTCGCCGCGTTCGAGCACCTGCGGCAGGATCGCGTACTTGATCGGCCCGAACACCGTCGAGTGCAAGCCCATCAGGAACAGCACCACGAACAGCAGCGTCGGGCTGCGCGCGTAAAAACCCCACGCCGCGATGCCCATCGCGACGATTTCGAACACCTTGATCCAGCGGATCAGCGTGTGCTTCTCGTATTTTTCGGCAAGCTGCCCCGCGCTGGCCGAGAACAGGAAGAACGGTAGGATGAACAACGCCGGCGCGAGGTTCGAGTAAAAGCCGATCTGGCTGGTCGACAATCCCAATTGGAAGCCGACCAGCACGATCGTCGCGTTGCGGAAGGCGTTGTCGTTGAACGCCGCCAGCGACTGCACCGCGAAGAACGGCGCAAAACGGCGCTTGGCGAGCAGACGGAACTGGTTCATGCGGCTCCTTGGCGACGTAAGCCTAGCAAGCCCGTGTCATGCCGCGCGAATGGCGGCGGCAAGTGAGGGTTCCCCCGTCCCGCAAACGGCGTCGAATCAGCCGCGCCGTGCCAGCGCGCGATGCCCGATGTCGCGCCGGAAGAATGCACCGTTGAACCGGATGCGTTCGACGGCGACGTAGGCGCGATCGCGTGCCTGAGCCAGGTCATCGCCCAACGCGCATACGCACAGCACGCGGCCGCCGGTGGTGACCGTCGTTCCATCCGCATCGAGCTTCGTTCCGGCTTGGAACACTTTCACCTCGGCACCGAAGTCGGCGTCCAGCCCGAAAATGGCGTCGCCGGTTTTCACTTTGCCGGGATAGCCTTGCGCTGCGATTACCACGCCGAGTGACGGGCGCGGATCCCAATCGGCTTCGGCGCGATCGAGTTTTTCGTCGAGCGCCGCTTCGATCAATTCAACAAAATCCGAGCGCAGGCGCTGCATGATCGGCTGCGTTTCGGGATCGCCGAAGCGCACGTTGAATTCGATGACCTTCGACGCGCCGGTCTTGTCGATCATCAAGCCGGCGTAGAGGAACCCGGTGAACGGCGCGCCTTCGGCCGCCATGCCGCGCAACGTCGGCTCGATGACCTCTTCGCAAATGCGGCGTTCGACCTCCGCTGTAACAACTGGCGCGGGCGAATACGCGCCCATACCGCCGGTGTTGGGGCCGGTGTCGCCCTCGCCGACGCGCTTGTGATCCTGGCTGGAGGCCATCGGCAGGTAGTGCGTGCCGTCGGCCATCACGATGTAGCTGGCTTCCTCGCCGGCGAGGAATTCCTCGATCACCACGCGCGCGGACGCATCGCCGAATGCATGCGCGCCCAGCATGTCGGTGAGCGCGTGTTCGGCTTCGGCCAGCGTCATCGCCACCACCACCCCCTTGCCGGCCGCGAGACCGTCGGCCTTGATGACGATCGGCGCCCCATGCGCATGGACGTAATCGAGCGCGGGTTGCAGCGCGGTGAACACCGCGTAATGTGCGGTGGGAATGTGGTGGCGCGCGAGGAAATCCTTGGTGAAGGATTTGGAACCTTCGAGCTGAGCCGCCGTCGCCGTCGGGCCAAAGATGCGCAAACCCGCCGCGCGAAACTTGTCCACCACGCCCACGACCAGCGGCGCTTCGGGACCGACCACGGTGAACGCGACGCCTTCGCCGCGCGCGAGTTGCAGCAAGCCTTTGAGATCGGTCGCGGCAACATCGGCGTTGCGCACGCGCGGTTCGCGCGCGGTGCCCGCGTTGCCCGGCGCAACGATCACTTCGTCGACGCGCGGCGACTGCGCGAGTTTCCAGGCCAGCGCATGCTCGCGGCCGCCGGAGCCGATCACCAGGATTTTCATGCAAGCCATCGCGCAGCGATTGAGCCGCGCATTTTAACCGGCCAATGCCGCAAGCAAGGCCGTGCGCGGCAGCTTGCCGGTTTCGCTGCGCGGCAGCGCATCGACCAGTTTCAGGGGACGCGGCAGGAACACCGGATCGATGTCGTGCCGCAGCGCCTCGAGGATGGCGCCGGCGTCGAGTCCCGGCGCGACCACCAGCGCGGCGATGCGGCGCACGCCCATCGCATCGGTTTCGTCCAGTTGGAACACCACGCCATCGCGCACGCCGGGCACCATCAGCAGCTTGTGCGTCAGGTCGCCCAGCGACGCGCGTTTGCCGGCGATTTCCAGCAGGTCGGTGTTGCGCCCGCGCAGGCGGAAACGGCCGTCGTCCAGGGTTTCGACGAGGTCGGCCAGCACCACCGGCTGCGCCAACTGCGGCGCCTCGACGCGCGTGCCGTCCGGTTGCGGATGCAGAGTCACGTCCGCGTAAGGCGTCCAGGCATCCGCATCCGCCGTGCGGCGATGCGCAATCACGCAGGTTTCGGTGGAGCCGAACACTTCCTGCAGCGGCGCACCGTAGCGCGCCTCGGTTTCGAGTGCGAGATCGCGCGAAAGCGGCGCGGTGGCGGAGACGATGCCCGCGAGGCGCGGCAGGGGCTGCCCGGAATCCAGCAGCGCGCGCAGATGCACCGGCGTGGTCACGAGAATGCGGGGCTCGGGCAGCTGTTGCAGCGAAGCCTCGATGTCGGCCGCAAAAAACGGCTTGCTTGCGCAAACCGATGCACGGCCGGACAAGGGCAGCAGCACGGAAAATTCCAGTCCGTACATGTGCTGCGGCGGCACCGTCGCGACCACGTGGTAATCGCCACCCGCCAGCGTGCGCAGCAGCGCATCGTTGTGTGCGGTGGAAATCGCCAGCTTGTCCCAGCGCTTGGGATTCGCGCGCGGGACGCCGGTCGAACCGGAGGTGTAACCCACGGCGGCCAGGGCGTCGCCGGCGATCAGCATCGAACGCGGCACCTCGGCCGCATCGTGCGCGAGGTCGAAGCGAAAATAGTGCGGCGGAACCGGATCGAGCGCCGCGTCGCCCAGCGTGTAGCTGTCCGGGTGCGCCGCGAGTGTTTCGTCGATCGCGTGCGCCGCGCGCGAGGGCGGCAGCAGGTTGGTTTGTCCGCGCACCAGCAACGCCGCGAACGCCACCAGGAACGCGTAGCGGTCCTCGCACAGATTCACGGCCGCCTGCGCGGTGGGCAGGCGCGCGGCCAATTGCGTGACGTCGGCAAGGAACTCGCCGACCGCGACGGGCCGGCCGCCGCGCCAGGCGACCACGCGTTCAGGCGCTGCATCCGCGAGCAAGGGCCGCGACGGCCCGGTCACCAGGCTTTGCGGTGTTGGATGAACGCTCGACACAGGAAACTCCCCAGTTCCTCAGGTGCGGATGATAGCGCCGGTCACCGCGTCGGTGATCGGCGTGGGCTTGTCGAGGCCGCCCAGCGGCGCGTCCAGCACGCCGTCGGGCTCGTCGCCGAAGATCGCATGGACGTCGGCGGCGTTGCGCGCGGGCGGCTCGCCGTGGCGGTTGGCGCTGGTGGAAACGATCGGGCCCCCGAAGGCGCGGCACAGCGCGACCGCTGGCGCATGCGCGGTGACGCGCAGCGCGACGCCCGCATGTCCGCCCGCAATCCATTCCGGCACGCGCGGCGAGCGCGGGAAGATGAAGGTGTGCGCACCGGGCCACGCCGCGCGCGCGCGTTGCCACGCCGATTCGGGCGCGTCGCCGACCCAATCCCGCACTTGCGCGATGTCGGCGGCGATCAGCAACACGCCCTGCTCGGGTGCGCGTCGCTTCATCGCGAAGATCTTTTCGAAAGCCGCGCGGTCGTCGGGGTCGCAACCGACTCCGTACACGCCTTCGGTGGGATACGCGAGCACGCCACCGCTGCGCAGCAGTGCAGCGGCGGCTTCGATTTGATCGGAATTGAAATACAGCATCGTTCACTCGGGCAGCTTGCATTAAACCCTCTCCCCCGACCGGCTCCTTGTCGGGGGAGAGGGTAGGGTGAGGGGGCTTGGGCGCAACTTGCACAAGGCCCCCTCACCCCGACCCTCTCCCCCAAGCGATGAAACCGCTTGGGGAGAGGGAGAAAAGCTCAGACGTCGAAGGGCGGCGTGTCCGGTTCGGCTGGCGTGGCTGTTTTTGCGCTCGCCTTTTTCTTTGCCGCGGTTTTCCTCGCTGCGGCTTTTTTCGCGGCGGATTTCCTGGTCGCGGATTTCTTCGCGGCCTTTTTTGCCATGGCCTTTTTTGCAGTGGCTTTTTTCGCGGGCGCTTGCTTCTCCGCGGTTTTCTTCGCCGCCGCTTTCTTGAACGCGCCGCGCCCGCGCCGCACCGGCGCCGCTTCGATCAGCGCCTTGCATTCGGCGTGCGTCAGCGATTTGGGGTCGCGATCCTTGGGAATCTTCGCGTTCTTCTCGCCATCCGTGATGTAAGGGCCGTAGCGACCGTTCAACACCTCGATGCCGTCGCCGAAATCGGCGATCACGCGATTGGCGATCAATTCCTGCTTCTCGCGAATCAATTCCTTCGCGCGTTCCAGCGTGATGGTGTAGGCGCTCTCGCCGTCCTTGATCGAGGCGTACAGCTCGCCCTTTTTCACGAATGGACCGAAGCGGCCCATGCCGGCGGAAATCTCCTCGCCATCGCCATCCGCACCGAGGTGGCGCGGCAGCTTGAAAAGTTCCAGCGCCTCTTCCAGCGTGATGGTGTGCATGCTCTGGCCGGGCAAGAGCGATGCGAATTTCAGTTTCTCGTCGTCCTTGTCCTTGTCGCCGAGCGCGGCGTATGGCCCGTAGCGGCCGAGCCGCACCGAGACGGGCTTGCCGGTCTTGGGATCGTCGCCGAGCAGGCGCGCGCCGGTTGCCTCGCTGCGATCGACCGATTCCATCTTGTCGTCCACCAGCGCCTTGAACGGTTTCCAGAACCCGGCCATCAGCGGACGCCATTCCTCCTCGCCGCGGCTGACGGCATCGAGTTCGTCCTCGAGTTTCGCGGTGAAGTCGTAGTCGACGTACTGCGTGAAGTGCGCGGTGAGGAACTTGGCGACCGCGCGGCCCACGTCGGTCGGCTTGAAGCGGCGCGAATCGAGGATCACGTATTCGCGCGACAGCAGCGTCTGGATGATGCTGGCGTACGTCGATGGCCGGCCGATGCCGTATTCCTCCAGCGTCTTGACCAGCGAGGCTTCGGAATAACGCGGCGGCGGCTCGGTGAAGTGCTGGTCGGTCGCGATGTCGGTGAGCGGCACGGCTTCGCCTTTGTCCAGCGCGGGCAGCTTGCGCGCCTCCTCGTCTTCGTCCGATTTGGCGTCGCGGCCTTCTTCGTAGACCGCGAGGAAACCCGGATCGACCACCGTGGTACCGGTGGCGCGGAAGCCGGCGTCATGGCCGCAGGGAAACTCCACCGACACCGTGTTGAGCGTCGCCGGCTTCATCTGGCAGGCCACCGCGCGTTTCCAGACCAGCTCGTACAGCTTCAACTGGTCGGGCGCGAGATACGCCGCGACGGATTTCGGCGTGCGCAACGCGGAAGTCGGACGGATCGCCTCGTGCGCTTCCTGCGCATTCTTGGACTTGGTCTTGTAGACCATCGCGTGCTCGGGCAGGCCCTGCTTGCCGAACTCGCGCTCGATGGTCTGGCGCAACTCGCCGATCGCTTCGCCGGAAAGATGCGTCGAGTCGGTACGCATGTAGGTGATCAGGCCGACATTGCCCTCGCCGCCCAGGCTGACACCTTCGTACAGGCCCTGCGCGATGCGCATGGTGCGCGAGGTCGCCATGCCAAGCTTGCGCGCGGCTTCCTGCTGCAGCGTGGACGTGGTGAACGGCGCCGCGGGACGACGCTGGCGCTGTTTCGACTGGATATCGCCGACGACGAGTTTCCCGCCCGCGGCTTTCAACAGCGAGTCGCGCGCCGCGTGGGCGTCGCTGGCGTTGGTGAGATCGAACTGCTCGAATTTCTTGCCGCCGAGCTTCACCAGCCGCGCCGTGAATTCGCCGTCCTTGTGCGCGAGCTTCGCCTCGACCGACCAGTATTCGCGCGGCACGAAAGCTTCGATCTCTTCCTCGCGCTCGACGATCATCCGCAACGCCGGCGACTGCACGCGCCCGGCCGACAACCCGCGCTGGACCTTGCGCCACAGCACCGGCGACAGGTTGAAGCCGACCAGGTAATCCAGCGCGCGGCGCGCCTGCTGGGCGTCGACCATGTCGTGCGACAGTTTGCGCGGATGCGCAACGGCTTCCTTGATGGCGCGCGGCGTGATTTCGGAAAACACCACGCGGTGGGTTTCCTTGTCCTTCAGCAACCCGCGTTCTTTCAGGATCTCGCTGATGTGCCAGCTGATCGCCTCGCCTTCGCGATCCAGGTCGGTGGCCAGATAGATCGACTCGGCGACCTTGGCCGCCTTGGCGATCTCATCCACGTGCTTGATGTTCTTGTCGATCAGCGCGTAGTCCATCCTGAAGTCGTGGTCGGGATCGACCGCGCCTTCCTTCGGCACCAGGTCGCGGACGTGACCGTACGACGCCAGCACCTTGAAGTCGTCGCCGAGGTATTTGTTGATCGTCTTGGCCTTGGCGGGCGACTCGACGATGAGCAGGTTCTTGGCCATGTCTGGACGTTATCCGTGGGCGGCTTGGGTCCGCCCCTGTATATAGTGAACACATGCGCGGGGTAGGCGTGTCAAGCTTTGCCGGTGACGATGCGCTGCCAGCGGCCGTTCACGGACGGCGCGACCACCCCTTCCAGCTCCAGCAATAGCAGCATCGAGGACAGCGCCGCGGGCGTCAGCCCGGTACGATCGGCAAGTTCGTCCAGCGAGGCCGGGACATCCCCCAATGTGGTAAGAAGTTTCGCGTAATCAGGATCTTGCGTTCTGGCATCGGAACCTGGATCTGCCTCCTCCCCGTCGGCTTCCAGGCGCGCGCGCAACCCGGCACCCTGGGCCTGCGCGGCCGGCGCCAGGGCTTCGATCACCTCGGCGGCCGTTTCGACCAGTCGCGCGCCATCCCGGATCAGGCGATGGCAGCCCTTGGCCAATGGATTGTGGATGGAGCCCGGCAACGCGAACACCTCGCGACCCGCTTCCGCCGCCAGCCGCGCGGTGATCAGCGAGCCCGATTGCAAACCCGCTTCCACCACCAGCGTACCCAGCGAAAGCCCGGCGATCAGGCGGTTGCGGCGCGGGAAGTGATCGGGGCGCGCTTCGGTGCCGGGCGGAAACTCGCTGACGATCGCGCCCTGCTGGACGATACGGGCCGCCAGGTCGCGATGCTTGCGCGGATAGACCACGTCGGGTCCCGTGCCGACCACGGCCACGGTCTGGCCACCCGCATCGAGTGCCGCGGTGTGGGCCGCGCCGTCGATGCCGTCGGCCATGCCACTGGTGACGGTGAGACCTGCGCGGCTCAAGGTGCGCGCGAAGTCGCGTGCATTGGCCAGGCCTTGTGCGGTGGCGCTGCGGGCGCCGACGATCGCGATTTGCGGCGCCAGCAGTACGGCCGGATCGCCCGCGGCGAACAACGCTGCGGGCGGCTGCGGAATCGTTTCGAGTTGCGGCGGGAAATCGACCTCGTCGCAATGCAGCAGGCGATGGCCGGGCTGCGCCAGCCATGCCAGGTCGGCATCCAGGCGCGCGGTTTCGGGATGGACGATCCATTCCAATGCGGCGGGTTCGAGTCCGGCCGCGCGCAGTTTGCGGGCATCGCGGCAAATCGCCCGCGCCGACCCCGCGCGCTGCAACAAGGCGCGCAGGCCTGCGCCGCCCAAGCCGGGCGCGCGCAGCAAGGTCAGCCAGGCGAGCAGTTCATCATCGTCGGTCATGCCGGCAAGTGTAGGGCTGCCGCAAAAACAAACGGCGCGGTCTGGACCGCGCCGTCGTGTAGGAATCTCCCGATGCCGCTTACTGCGGCGCTTGCAACGTATCGCCGACCCTCACCGGACGAATGCCGTCCATCACCAGCCCGTAGCTCACATGCGCGAAGGTGCGGAACACCATCAGGTGGCCCACGAACTCGCTGGGCAGCTTGACCTTCGGACCGAACTCGCGGCGCGTGGTGTTGCCCTGCACCAGGTCAGTCACGGTTTCTCCAGGCTGGTAGATCGCGAAGGTGGTGCCGTTGTCGACGCCGTCATCGCTGCCGACGTTGAGTGCCACCACGTCCATCGGGCCTTGCACGGAGATGCCGTCGTAGCCGTTGGACAGCGCCATGATGTAGGCGTCGGCCGGGGCATTGCGCGGCGGATGCGGATAGTAGGTGAAGTCGTACGGCGTGTCGTCGACCGGCATCAAACGGTCGCCCGCGCGGATTTCCATGCGCGCGTTGGTGAGCAGCAGCGTGGCCGGATCGCCGTTCTTCAGCACCTGCGCGGTGCCGATCACGCGCACCTCGGTGCCGATTTCATTGCCGCGGCCGAAGTGGCCATCGTTGCGGAAATCTTCCTGCCACGGACCCGGCGCGAGATCCACGTTGCTGTTGAGCAGATGGCCGACGTCATCGATCCGCCCGCCGTCGTTGAACTGGCGGAACACGTGGGTCGGACGCACGATCGCAAAGCGCTGCCCGATCGTCGCCGCGGGCAGGTTGCGCACGTACAGGTTCATGCCTTCGGTGGCGCGCGGTTCGTTTTCCTCGACCGCCACCACATAGGGCGTCTGCTGCACCTGCGCCGCCGTGAGCACGCGGAAATCCTTGAGGAACGGCTCGATCGCGGACAGCGGCACCGTCGGGATTGGATTGGCTTCGACCGTGGCGCGCTTGGTCACGCGCAAGCCATTCACGTCGAGGTCCAGCACGTCGCCCGGATAGATGCGATGCGGATTGTAGACCTGCTGGTTGACATCCCAGATTTCAGGCCACAACCATGGCTTCGTGAGGAAACGCGCCGAGATGCTCCACAGCGTGTCGCCTTTCTTGACCACGTAGGTGTGCGGGTGATCGGCGCGCAGCTGGGCTCCAGCTGCGTATGCGCCGAATGTGATCAACAAACCCGCGCTCAGCGCAAGCAGTTTCTTAAACATGACCGGCAATCCCCCGATCCCCCACGGATTTCAGCCGAGTGTACCCGAAAGGTCGGCGTCGGCAAGCAAAAACTTCACGTTTGGTGACGGGGTGTTCGAAACCGCGGGAAAGTCCGCCCCGCTGCTAGGCTATGCGGGCTGAAAATGGCCCCGGCCGTCCCCATCTAGCCCCTGTTCCCCGGTTCCGCATTCCGTCATGGCCCAACTCGACATCCTCGAATTCCCCGATCCACGCCTGCGCCTGGCCGCGCAAAAGGTCGAGACGTTCGACGCCGCTCTGAAACGGCTGGCTGACGACATGCTGCACACGATGTATGCCGCGCCCGGCATTGGCCTGGCCGCAACCCAGGTGAACGTGCAGAAACGGCTGCTGGTGCTGGATGTGTCCGAAGCCCACGACGAGCCGCAGGTGTTCGTGAATCCCGAACTGCTGGAGACCCGCGGCATCGAGGTGTGCCAGGAAGGCTGCCTGTCGTTTCCGGGCGTGTTCGCCGACGTGGAACGCAAGGAGTGGATCCGCGTGCGCGCGCAGGACGTCACCGGCAAGACGTTCGAACTCGAAACCGATGGCCTGCTCGCCGTTTGCATCCAGCACGAGATGGATCATCTGGTCGGCAAGGTGTTCGTCGATTACCTGTCGCCGCTGAAACGTTCGCTGCTGCTGCGCAAGCTGGAGAAGCAGCGGCGCCACGCGGGTTGACGCGTCCGTGTCGCGCTTGCGGCTGGTGTTCGCCGGCACCCCGGATTTTGCGGTGCCGGGGTTACGTGCGTGCATCGAAGCGGGCGACGTCATTGCCGTCTATACGCAACCCGATCGGCCCGCCGGACGCGGACGCAAGTTGACGCCAAGCCCGGTCAAGCAGGCGGCACTCGCCGCAGGCATTCCGGTCGAGCAACCCGAATCCCTGAAGCAACCCGGGACACAACAGCGCCTGCGCGATTACGCGCCCGACCTGATGGTGGTGATCGCCTACGGCCTGATCCTGCCGCGCAAGGTACTGGCGATTCCGCGCCTCGGCTGCTGGAACGTGCACGCCTCGCTGTTGCCGCGCTGGCGCGGTGCGGCGCCGATCCAGCGCGCGCTCCTGGCCGGCGATGCCGAAACCGGCGTGTGCCTGATGCAGATGGAAGCGGGACTCGACACCGGGCCCGCGCTGCTTTCGGAATCGACGGCCATCCGCGACGACGACACCGGCGGCACGCTGCACGATCGGCTTGCCGGAATGGGCGCGCACGTATTGGCGGAAGGACTGCGTCGCATCATCGCCGGTGAAACCTTGCAGGCAACACGGCAGCCCGAAACCGGTGCGACCTACGCGCACAAACTCGAGAAGTCCGAAGCCGAACTGGATTTCTCGCGACCCGCGGCCGAACTCGAACGCAAGGTCCGCGCGTTCGATCCGTGGCCGGTGGCGGAAGCGGATGTCGCGGGTGAACGCCTGAGAGTCTGGAGTGCCGTTGCCTTGCCGAGTCCCGAGTCCCGAATTCCGGGTCCCGGCTCGATCGTCCTTGCCTCCAGACACGGCATCGACATCGGCTGCGGCGAAGGCGTACTGCGCATTCTGAAATTGCAACGCGCGGGCGGTCGCGTGATTTCGGTCGTCGACTATCTGAATGCGCGGCCGGAGTTGCGGCGGTGAAGACATTATCCACTGCCTTGGTCGTCATCCCGGCGCAGGCCGGGATCCATTTTGATCTTCGAGGGCGAACCAACAGCAAATGGATTCCGGCCTGCGCCGGAATGACGAAATTCCCGATCGAACCTGCTGCATATGGTTGCCTCTGACGCCCGCGCGCTGGCGGCGGAAGTCCTCGCGGCGGTCGCGCTGCATGGCAATTCCCTGCGCGAACAGCTACGGCCGGCGCAATCGAAGCTGGCCGATCCGCGCGACCGCGCCTTCCTCACCGCGCTTTGCAACGAGGGCGCGCGCTGGTGGCTGCGCTTCGACAAGGCGCTCGACGGGCTGCTGCAGCAGCCGCTGCGCAAGCGCGAACCCGTGTTGCACGCGTTGCTGGTGCTCGGCCTTGCGCAATCGGAAATCCTGCAACTGCCGCCGCACGCGGCGGTCGCTGCAACGGTCGAAGCCACGCGCGCGCTGGGACGCGGCGGTTTCGCGAAACTCGCCAATGCGGTACTGCGGCGCTGGTCGCGCGAACGCGATTCCCTCAACGTGCAGCTCGATCGCGACGCCGTCACGCGCAGCGCGCATCCGCGCTGGCTGATCGACGCGCTGGCGCGCGACTGGCCGGAACACGTCGCTGCGATCCTCGCCGCGAACAACGCGCCGTCGCCGCCCATGCTGCGCATCAATGCGCGGCGCACGACGCGCGAGCGGATGCTGGCAGCGCTGGCGCAGAAGGCGATCGAGGCGAAGCCGCACGCCTTCCTCCGTGACGGCATCGTGCTGGCTGCGAGCACCGACGTGACGCGCCTGTCCGGTTTCGCGGAAGGCCATTTCTCGGTGCAGGACGGCGCCGCGCAATGCGCCACCGACCTCATGGAACTGCGCGACGGCTTGCGCGCGCTGGATGCCTGCGCGGCGCCCGGCGGCAAGGCCTGCCACATGCTGGAGCGCGCCGACCTGCAACTCGTCGCGCTCGATGCGGATGCACGGCGTGCCGGCGTGATCCGCGCGAACTTCGAACGGCTCGGTTTGCACGGCGACGTGCAAACAGGCGACGCGGGCGATCCATCGAAGTGGTGGGACCACCAGCCGTTCGACCGCATCCTGCTGGACGCGCCCTGCTCCGCCACCGGCGTGATCCGCCGCCATCCGGACATCAAGCTGCACCGCCGCGCGGGCGACATCGCGCAACTCGCGCGCGAACAGTCGCGGCTGCTCGCGGCGCTGTGGCCCTTGCTGGCGCGCGGTGGCCGGCTGGTTTACGCCAGCTGTTCGGTGCTGCGCGAAGAAAACGAGCGCGTCGTCGGCGCCTTTCTCGAAGCACACGCGGACGCGCGATCCGAGTCGTGCGACCTGGCTACCGGGCATGCGGCCGGTGCCGGCCGGCAAATCCTGCCGGGCGAAGGCGGCCTGGATGGCATGTTCTACGCGGTGCTCGAAAAGGTCTGAAAGCTCCACCTTCCCGCAGGAAGGGTCGCCATGGCCTGCTGCAGACAGGCCATGGCGGGGATGTTGTTTGTTCTGCACCAGCCATCCCCCACTCGCCTTCGGCTCGCGGCCCCTTCGCAAGCGAAGGGGGTGAAAACCGGCGGCGCCCATACAATCGGCGCGATGAACGTATCGCCCGCCCCATCGCCACGCCGCTGGCTCGACGACGAACGCGTGCAGCTCGCGCTGCTGTTCGCGTTCGCGCTGTTGCTGCTGGGCCTTGGTATCGGCTTGCGCGATCCGTGGCCGTCGGACGAGCCGCGTTTCGCGCTGGTCGCGCACGAAATGCTCGCGAGCGGGCAATGGCTGTTTCCGCACCGCGGCATCGAGCTGTATTCCGACAAGCCGCCGATGTTCATGTGGCTGGAAGCCTGCGCGTATTTCCTGACGGGTGGCTGGCGCGGCGCATTCCTGTTGCCATCGCTGCTGGCGGGACTCGGAACCATCGCGCTGGTGTACGACTTGGTTCGCCGTCAATGCAACCACCGCGCGGCATTGCTCGGCGCCGCCGCGGTGCTGGTGAGTTTCGATTTCACCTTCCAGATGCGCGGCGCGCAGATCGACGGCGTGGAAGTGTTCTGGATCGCGCTGGCGATGTATGGCTTGTTGCGCCATCTGCTGCTCGGCCCCGCATGGCGCTGGTACGCGATCGGCTTTCTCGCGGCAGGCCTGGGCGTGATCACCAAGGGTGTCGGCGTGATCGCGCTGCTGCTGTTCCTGCCGTTCTGGTTCGCGCGTGCGCGCGGCTGGAATGACGTATTGCCCGCGCAGCATTGGAACGCACGCTGGTGGCTGGCGCTGCTGTTCGTCGTGCCCGTGCTCGGCTGGGCGCTGCCGATGTTGTGGTCGGCGCTGCACGTGCACGCGGGTGACGCGGCGTATGCGCGCTACGCGCACGACATTCTTCTGGGCCAGACCGTTTCGCGCTATGCCGAACCCTCGCACCACATCCATCCGTGGTGGTTCTATCTGCCGGTGATCGCGTTCGAGTGGCTGCCACTGTCGCTGGCGATCCCGTGGGCGCTGCCGGGCTGGAGACGCGCCCTGCAAAACCGCGACGCGCGCACGCTGCTGCCGCTGACATGGGTGGTGCTGGTGGTGATCTTCTTTTCGCTGAGCGGCGGCAAGCGCGACGTGTACATCCTGCCCGCGTTGCCGATCACGGCAATCGCGCTTGCTCCGCTGCTGCCGGACATCATGCGCTCGGCCTCGTTCCGCGGCGCGTTGTGGGGCTTGACGCTGCTGCTGGCGCTGGTGCTGCTGACCACCGGCATCGCGATGCATGCGGGCCATGCGCACAAGCTGCTCACCCTGGCCGCGTCGGCGCTAGACGGCTCGCCGGCACCGCTGGTCGCGATGATCATCGGCATCGGTGCCGCCGGCATCGCGATCGCGTTGATCGCGCGGCCGCATCACGCGTTGTGGGCGTGGGCGGCGTTTGCGCTGGTCGCGTGGGGCGCGTGGGGCCTGGCCGCTTATCCGCTGCTCAACGGCTATTCGTCGGCGCGCGCGGTGATGGCGCGCACCGCGAGCCTCGTGCCCGCAGGCGATCCGATCGCGCTGGTGGCGTGGAAGGAACAAAACCTTTTGATGCTGGACATGCTGGGCCGCGACACCGTCAACTTCGGCTTCAAACTCGCATGGCACGCACAGTTGCAGCAAGCGCTCGCCTGGCAGGCGGAAGACCCCGCGCATCGCTGGATCTTCGCCTACGGCAAGGTGCTGGCGCCGTGCGTGAGGATGGGCGATGCCATTCACGTGGGCCACGCCAACCGCCGCGAATGGTACGTCTTCAACCGCAGCGCCGTGGTGCCGGGCTGCGTACCGCCGAGGAGCGATGATGCAGGACAATTCGGCGCCCTCGAACCCGATGACTGATTCGACGCTCCTGTCGGTGCACCTGCTCGGTTTCGACAATGGCGTCGGGCTGTCGCGTGATTTGCGCCTGCTGGCTGAAACTTTGCGCGCGCGCGGCTACCGGGTGCACTTCACCAATACGCGCCGGCGCGGGGGCCTTCCCGGATTGATCCAGCGCACGAAGGGCCCATGGCATGCGCGGCAACTCGCGCAAAGGCGGCGCCGCGGCTTGCCGCCGCCGTACGATTTCGTGTTGATGGAGGAACACATCGCACCGGCATTCCTGGACGATGCGCGCCATCGCGTGCTGCTGCCGCACCCGGAATGGTTCCTGCCGCGCGACATGGAAGCATTGGGACGCATCGACCTGGTGCTCGCGAAGACGCGCGAAGCGCAGCGGGTGTTCGCGGCCCAGGGTTGCCGCGCGCTGTGCATCGGATTCACCAGCGACGATCGACGCGACACGTCGGTGCCGCGCGAACGTGCGTTTTTCCACCTCGCCGGGTCCAGTCGCACCAAGAACACCGAACCGCTGCTGGCGCTGTGGCGACGCCATCCCGAATGGCCACGCCTGACCGTGGTGCAACATCCGGGCGAAGCAAAGCCCGGCGCGCCGGCGGCGAACATCGAACACCGCATCGGCTATCTCGACGAAGCCGAATTGAAGCGCCTGCAGAATGCGCATCTTTTCCACCTGTGTCCGTCCGAAACCGAGGGCTTCGGCCATTACGTCGTCGAGGCGATGAGCGTCGGCGCGGTGGTGATCACGCTGGATGCGCCGCCGATGAACGAAATGATCACGCCCGAATGCGGCATCCTGGTTCCGTATTCGCGCACCGGGACGCAGCATCTCGCGACCACGTATCACTTCGATGATGCCGCGATGGAAGCGGCGATCGCACGGGCGCTCGCGACCGACGATGCGCGCTGCGCGGCCATGGGTGCGGCCGCGCGTGCCTGGTACGAATCCGAGCACGCGGCATTTCCCGCGCGCCTCGACGCTGCGCTGCGCGGCATGGTGGCGCGGACATGATCCGGGTCAACCTGATCGCGCGCGACAACGGGTTCGGGCTCAGCCAGCACTTGCGCCTGCTGCGCGGCGTGCTGGACGAGTCCGGATTAGACGTGACGGTCAGCGGCATCCGCCGCGGCGCGCTGCGCAAGGCCTGGCATCCCGTGAGCCTGCGGGCGCAAACGCTCGCGCGCCGGATAGCCGGCCGCGCCGCGCCACGCTGGGACGTCAACCTGATGCTGGAGCGCGTGCGCCCGGAGTATCTCGCCACCGCACGCCGCAATGTGCTGCTGCCGCATCCGGAGTGGTTCGACGAGCGCGACCGCGCGTGGCTGCCGCGCCTCGATCGCGCGTTCGTGCTGACGCGCCACGCCAAGCCGATTTTCGAATCTCTCGGCCTGCGTGCGGAGTACACGGGCTTCACCAGCGAAGACCGACGCGAGGTTTCCATCCCGCGCGAGCGGGCGTTCTTCCATCTTGCGGGCCGCAGCGCCAACAAGGGCACCGCGACGCTGCTCGCCACCTGGCGCCGCCACCCCGAATGGCCGCGCCTCATGGTGTTGCAAAGTCCGCGCAGCGCGGGCGAAGTGGTGCGGGCCGCGAACATCGAGCATCGCGTCGACTACATTCCCGACGACGAGTTGCGGCGCATCCAGAACGCGCACCGCTTTCACCTGTGCCCTTCCGAAACGGAAGGCTTCGGACATTACCTGGTTGAGGCCATGGGCATCGGTGCGGTGGTGGCGACGCTCGATGCGCCGCCGATGAACGAGATGATCACGCCCGCTCGCGGCGCGCTGATTCCGTATTCGCGCACCGGCAGGCAGAGCCTTGCGACCACGTATTTCTACGACGAAGCCGTTCTGGAAAGCGTGATCGAGCGTCTGCTGGCGACATCCGACGCCGAGCTCGAACGCATGGGCGCAGCCGCGCGCGCGTGCTTCGAGGACAACGACCGCGCCTTCCGAACCCGCATCGCGGAATCGATTCGCGCGCTGACTTGATGCGCGGGTCAGCCTGCCTTTGCCGAGCGCATGGCGCGACGCTCCACGTTGCCATTCCGGCTGTCTGCGGCATGTTGCAACAGCCACAGCCGCGCGAATTTTTCGCGCACGTAGTCGGCTTCCATGCAGGCGAACAGGAAGCCGCGCCAGCCATCCACGAAGCCCGCCCGCAGCAGGTAACCGCGGAGGAAGCGCCAGAATGGATTGAGCACGAGATTGTGCAGGTGCGCGCGGCGCCCGGCGGCGTGCATGTGTTCGGCCATCATCGCGGCGTAGCGGCGGTAACGCGCAAGCTGGTCGTCCAGTGAACGATAGGCGACGTGCTCCAGGTCGCCCGCAAGCGTCACGACCCGTCCGTCGACAACGGCGTGTTCGTGGATTTCGCGCCCCGCGCGCCAGCCCCCACGGCGCCGGTCGAACAGGCGCAGCACGCGATCGGGATAGGCGTTGCCGTGGCGCAGGAACTCACCGAAGTATTCGGTCGCGCGCGCGAAGCGATAGCCGGCAGCATCGGCGAAACCCGCGTCGCGCGCGGCTTCGATGGAGGCGCGCAGCGCCGGCGTCACCCGCTCGTCGGCATCCAGGCACAGCACCCAATCGTGGCGCGCCTGTGACACCGCGAAGGCCTTCTGCGCGCGAAAGCCTTCGAACGGATGCTCGATCACGCGCGCGCCATGCGCGGCGGCGATGTCGCGGGTGCCATCGGTCGAACCCGAATCGACCACCACGGCGTCGTCGCAGAACGCCAATGAAGCGAGGCAATCGCCGATGCGATCGGCCTCGTTCAAGGTGATCACGCAGGCCGAGATGCGGGGGCGTTCGGACATGGTCAAGTCGAATGGCGCTATCGTGCCGAGTGTAACGGGCCCGCCGGAAAGGTCGGCGACAGGCAAGCCCGCGACACTGCCCGATCGTGCCCGAGACCGTCATGCCGCCCACCTTCGCCGCACCCCTCGTGATCCGCTTCGGCGCCTTCGGCGACATGGTGTTGCTGACGCCGTTGCTGCGCCTGTTGCATCGCCGTTACGGGCAGGCGTGCCGCGTGCTGGGCTCGGGTGGCTGGCTGGCGCCGTTGTTCGCCGGCCACCCCGACGTGCGCGCAACGCTCAAGCTGTCCAGCCGCAAGCGTCCGTACTGGCTGGACGCAAGCCAGCGACAACTGGTTGCGTTGCTGCGCGCGCAACCGCCCGGGCCGGTGTACGTCTGCGACGATTATTCGATCGACAAGATCCGCTGGCTGCTGCAGCGCGCATGCATCCCGGACGAGCACTGCGTGTTCGCCAACCCGGATTGCATGCTGCGCGAGGGCGAACACTGGATCGATCGCTGGCACCGCTTCGGCGCGATGACGCCCGCGGCTTTCGGGTGCGCGCCGGCGGCCGATGCGATGCAGGCGCCCAACGCGCCCTGCCTCGCACTCCAACACGCCGATCGCACGGACCTGCACGCGTGGCTGCGCGCGCATGCGTTTGACGACGCGCCGCTGCTGTTGTTGCAACCCGGCAACAAGCGCACGCTCAAGCGCGGACGCGCCGGCCAGCTCGGCGACGCCAAGCAATGGCCGCTGGGCAACTGGACGGGACTGATCCGCGCGGCGCTCACGCGCCAACCCGATCTGAAGATCATCCTGTGCGGCGCGCCACCCGAAGCGGCGCTGTTGCGGCGGATCGCCGAGGGCGCGCGTTCCGCGCGCGTGCTCGCGGCGGGCGACGAATTGCCGCTGCGCCGCTTGCTGGCCTTGTGCGAATACGCGACCGCGATGATTTCGATCGATACCGGTCCGGCGCAGGCCGCCGCGGCGCTCGGCTGTCCGCTGGTGGTGCTGTACGGCGCGCAGCCGCCGACGCTGTGGCTGCCGCGCAGTCCGACCGGCAGTCCGGTCGTTGCCCTGGGCGGCCTGCCCGAACGCAGCCGCGTCGACCAGATCAGCCTCGAGGAAGTGGTCGCCGCATGGCGGGCGTTGCCGCTGCGCAGGCCTGCCCGCGTGATGGCCAGCGCGTCCGCATGAACCCGATCGTGATCCGTTTCGGCCGGCTCGGCGACATGTTGCTGCTGGCGCCGTTGCTCGATCACCTGCACCGCGGTTACGGCGAACCGTGCCTGCTGCTCGGCACCGGCCCGTGCAGCGCGGCGCTGTTCGACGCGCACCCGGACGTCGCGCAGGTGCTGCAGGTGAATGCGCGGCATCGGCCGCTCGTCTTCAGTCTGGATCGCTGGCGCATGCTGCGCGCGTTGCGCCGGCATCGCGGCGCGCCGGTGCACGTGTGCGAAACCGAGCCGCGCGCGCTGGCAAAAATCCGCCGCATGCTCGCGCTTGCCGGTGTCCGACGAGATCAATGCGTGTTCCTGACCGATACGCCGGCCGCCCCCGGCGAACACTGGATCGAGCGCCTGCTGCGGGGTTGCGGTCAGCCACCGCCCGGCTGCACGGAAGCGTGGCAGACACCTGCGACCGTCGGCATTCCCGCACCACGTTTGACGTTGCGCGAAACCGATCGCCGCGATTGCGACGCGTGGCTGCGCGCGCGCGGCTGGCGCGGCGAACCGCTGTGGCTGGTGCAGCCGTTCAACAAGCGCAGCGTGCGCTGGAACGGGCCGCGCGACGCGGCGGACGATGACAAGGCCTGGCCGGCGCAAAACTGGATCGCCGCGCTGCACGCCCTGCGCGACGAACATCCCGATGCGCTCATCGTGTTGTGCGGTGCGCCGCACGAGGCCGCATTGCTGGATGCGATCGCCCGCGATGCAGGCGTGCCCGGCGTCGACGTCGCCGCCCGCGAACTGCCGCTGCGGCGGCTGATGGCGCTGGCGGAAATCGCGGTCGGCATGCTTTCCGTCGACACCGGTCCCGCGCACGTCGCGGCGGCGATGGGCTGCCCGCTGGTGGTGTTGTTCGGCGCGCAGTCGCCGGACGCGTGGTGCCCGCGCAGCCCGACCGGCAGCGCGGTGATCGTGCTGGGCGGCCCGCCCCGACATTCGCGTGTCAGCGAAATCAGTCCACGTGAAGTGATCGCCGCGTTGCATGATTTATTTTTCGATCGTCCACGATCGCTGCTTCGACGCAGCAACTCGGAGTAGCAGGCACTTTCGGACAAGCAACACCACCACGGCCAAACCACTCCGTGGCCTGACTTTTCACGACAGCTCCCCCGCTACAATCCCGCCTCGCGCCGCGACGCAACCGAAATTCCCTGTGACCGACGCCTCCTACGCCCGATCCGAACATCTGCGCGCCCTGTTGTGGTGGCTGCCGCTGTATCTGCTCGTCGCGCTGATCGCGATCTTCCTGCAACCGCCGATCCCACTGCACTCCACGCGCGCGCTGGCGGTGGCGTGGGACATGTGGGTGCACCACCAGTTCCTGGTGCCGCAGATCAACGGCGCGCCGTATTCGGAAAAGGCGCCGCTGCTGTTCTGGTTCATCCACGCGGGCTGGGCGGTGTTCGGCGTCAACGACGTGTGGCCGCGCGTGCTGATGGTGCTGATCGGCGCCGCGCAATTGATCCTCGCGCAATCGCTGGCGCGCCGGCTGTTTCCCGAACACGCGTGGATCGCGCGCACCACGCCGTGGATGCTGCTGGCGCTGTCGTTCGGCTTCCTGTATGGCCTGCAGATCATGTACGACGGCCTGCTGGCCGTGTGGGTGCTGGGCGCGATGCTGTGTCTCGTGCCCGGTCCACGACATTCGCGACCGCGCTGGATCGGCTTCGCCGTCTGCATCGGCCTGGGTTTCCTGACCAAGGGACCGGTGATGCTGGTGCACGTCGCGCCGGCATGGCTGCTCGGTCCGTGGTGGTGCGGTTATGCGCGTGAACATCGCGCGCGCTGGTATGCGCTCGGCGTTGCCGCGATCATCGGCGGCGGCTTCATCCTGGCTGCGTGGGTGATCCCGGCCATCGACGCGAGCGGCGGCGCCTACAGCCACGCCCTGCTGTTCAAGCAGACCGGCGGACGCGTCGTGAATGCCTTCATCCACAGGCGGCCGTTCTGGTGGTACGTGCCGTGGCTGTTCGTGCTGACGTTTCCGTTCGTGCTGTGGCCGCGCATGTGGGCCGGCCTGTTCGCGCTGCGGCGTCCGCTTCCGGCAGGCCTGCGGATGCTGCTGGCGTGGCTGGTGCCGGCGTTCCTGATCTTCAGCGCGTTCAGCGGCAAGCAAAGCTATTACCTCGTGCCGGAATTGGTCGCGGCGGCGATCGCGATGGCGGCTGCGGTCACGTTCCTGCGCACGCGCGGTGGCTGGGCATCACACAGTGCATGGCTGGGCGCGTGGCCGCTCGCACTGGGATCGTTCGCGGCAGCCGCGCTGTTGTTCGCGCTGCCGTTTTTGCAGAACGCGGGCAAGCTGCACGATCACTGGCTGCACGACTGCGCGAGCGTCGGCGCGCCATTCGGCGTGTTGTACTTGTTGCTGGGCGCGTTCCTGTTGCTGCCGGGCCGTGGCAAGCTGCGCCGCATCGCCGGCGCCAGCCTGGTCGGAACCGCGGGCGCCTACGCGTTGTTCGCGCTGGCGTTCTATCCGGCGTTCGACATGCGCCCGGCCGCGCAACTGCTGGCGCATGCCGAAGCGCAGGGCCACGCGATCGGCAACCTCGGCATCTACGACGGCCAGTTCGAATTCGCCGGCCGAATGACGAAGCCCATCGATCGTTTGTACGACGGACAGTTCCTGCAGGACTGGGCGGCGAAGCATCCGCACGGCCTGGTCATCGCGTACCCGGAACGCCTCGACGCCAACGCCTTGCGCTACGCGCGCATGGTGCAGCCTTATCGCGGCGTGTGGATGGTCATCTGGGATGCGCCCACGCTGGCGACGCTGCGGCGCGGCCAGCAACCCGCGGAATCCTTCACGCCCACGATCCTGCTGCCGGCGCCGAGCTACTGGCGTTATTTGGGCGAGCGTCCATGATCGCTGCTTCGGTTGGCCAACTGGCACACCTGAAGCGCACGAATTTCGTGGAGTCCACCTCGGCCATCACATGAAGCGTATCGATTCCCTGAGGGCGCAACTCGGCGGACCCCGCGATGGCGCGCTGCTGCGTTATTCGCTGGGCACGGCGTTGCTCGATGCGGGTGACACGACCGAAGCGATCGCGCACCTGCGCGCGGCGCTCGACTTCAACGACGGCTATTCCGCGGCCTGGAAGCAACTCGGGCACGCTTGCCGGCGCGCCGGCGACATGCAGGGCGCCGCCGAAGCGTGGCGGCGCGGCATCGCCGCTGCCGAGGCGCGCGGCGACGTGCAGGCGGCGAGGGAAATGCAGGTGTTCCTCAAGCGGCTCGAAAGCAGCCGCTGAGCATCGCGCTATCATCTTCGGTTGCATTGTTTCGTCCGGGCACACCATGCCGTTCCGCCGTTCACCCGTCCGTTGGCTGTTCGCCGCGCTGGCCATCGCGCTGCTCGCAAGTTGCGCCGCGCACCCGCAATGGCAGCTCGACGACGTGCAGGGCCACCTGCCCGACCTCGAATTCAGCATGAACAACGATCTGGGCCAGCCGGTCACCGCGGCGACGTATCGCGGCAAGGTCGTGTTGCTGTATTTCGGCTACACGAATTGCCCCGACGTGTGCCCGCTGACGCTGGTGCACCTGCACACGGTGCTGATGAAAATGGGCAAGGCCGCGGACGACGTGCGCGTGCTGTTCGTGACGGTGGATCCTGCGCGCGACACGGTGCCGGTGCTGCACCAGTACGTCACCGCGTTCGATCCGCGCATCGTCGGATTGACCGGCACGCGCGACGCGATCGCGCAACTGGCCAAGCGCTATCGCGCGTTCTACAAGCCCGAGACGCCGAACGACAAGGCCGGCGATTACGAGGTCACGCACAGCTCGGCGATCTACGTGTTCGACCGCGAAGGCCATGCGCGCCTGCTGGCGACGCCGGGTTCTTCCAACGACGAGATCCTGCACGATCTCGGGATCCTGGTGCATCAATGACCCGTGCGATGACCAACCTGATTCGCGTCGCCGCTTGCGCAAGTTTGCTCGCGGCCTTGGCGGTCAACGCCGCGCCTTCGGCGCCCGCGAATATCCGCGTCGAACACGCGTGGATCCGCTGGCTGCCGGCGAACCTGCCGGCGGCGGGTTATGCGACGATCGTGAACGACGGCGACAACGTGCAGCGCCTCACCGATGCCGGCAGCGCCGACTACGGCTCTGCGATGCTGCATCACTCGCGCCTCGCACAAGGCGACAGCACGATGGAGATGGTCGATCACCTCGACATTCCCGCGCACGGCAGCGTGCAGCTCGCGCCGGGCGGCTATCACCTGATGCTGATGCATGCGAAGCATCCGGTGAAGCCGGGCGACAAGGTGCCCGTGACGCTGCGCTTCGCCGACGGCAGTACGCTTCAGGTGGATTTTTCGGTGCGGCCGGCGAACGCCTCGGGACCGTGAGTGCGCGCGACCACGCGCGCGCGCCACGCTTCGCGGCACGCCTTCCGCGACGGCAGGCGCCCGCGCGAATCGAGTGACAGCCAGTGGCCGAACGCGATGGCCGCGGCCAGCACGCTCATCATCGCGCCGGGGATCCACAGGATCAGGCCGCCCAGGTACTGGTCGGTGGCCGGCGTGATGCCGTTGAATGCGCGTCCGCACAGGCTGTAGATCGGATACAGGTCCTTGCCGGTGAACGTGATGTACGCACCGGCCAGGATCAGCGGCACCATCACCAGCATTTCGACCAGCTCGCGCAGGCCCGGCGCCAGCCGCGCGGGCGGCCTGGGACGGCTGTCTAGGATCAGCCACCAGTACAGCAGCCCGGCCACGATCATGCTCCAGTTCATCACGCGGTACAGGCGCCAATCCAGCATCGCGTAGAACAGCACCGACGGCCACAGCCAGAACAGCATCACGCCGACGAACACGCACGACGCGATCCACGGATTGAGCAGGAAATCGGCCAGCGCGCGCCACGGCGCGCTGCGCGCGACCGGTCGCAACCCGCGCACGCGCCAGCGCAACGGCAAGCCGCTGCGCAAGATCGCGCCGGGATACGCCAGCACGACCAGGAACGGTCCGAGGTGCTGGAGTCCGAATTGCTGCAGGCGATTCACGAAAAATTCGTGTTCGGCGTAATAGTCGAGATGCGTGTGCAGGCTGAAGTAGATGATGAACAGGCCCAGCCAGAACAGCAGCTGGCGATGCCACGGCGCGCTCGCCGGCGCGCGCCGCGCGCCGCGCCCGTACAGCCACGCCGCAAGCGCGAACACCACGACCGCGGTGGCCGAGGGTTCCCAGGGAATCCACCAGCGCAGGAAGTCGAGAAACTGATTCAAGGCATCATCCATCGCACACCGACTGCCGCACGGCGCGATGCGGCAATCTCACATCACATCACAACCGGGCCGCGCTCGCCAGCCTTGCGGCCGGCCTTGCCGGCGGCGAGTTCGATCAGGAATCCTGGCACCGCGTCGATCTCCAGCGGTCGCGCGTACAGGAAGCCCTGCAGCAGGTCGCAGCCGAATTCGCGCAGCATCTGCATCTGCTCGCCAGTCTCCACGCCCTCGGCGACCACCTGCAGGCCAAGGCTGCGGCCCAGCGCGATGATCGAGCGCACGATCGCGCGATCGCCCGACTCGGTCATCAGGTTGCGCACGAAGGCGCGGTCGATCTTGATCTGGTTGACGGTCAGGTTCTTCAGCGATTCGAGGTTGGAGTAACCGGTGCCGAAGTCGTCGATGGACACCCGCAGCCCGCTGGCCGTCAGCGTTTCCAGCAGCGGCAGGCCGCCCTTGACGTCCTGCACCAGATGCCGTTCGGTGATTTCCAGCATCAGCTCTTCATTGCCGATGCCGTGCTTGCGCATCGCTTCGGCCAGCACCGCCTGGAAGGCGCCGCCCACGCGCAGTTGCATGCCCGAGACGTTGATGCCGATGTAGAACGCCGGCAGGCCGGCATGCTTCCATGCGGCCAGTTGCCGGCAGGCTTCGTCGACCACCCACGCGCCGATCGATTCGATCAGCCGCGATTCCTCGGCCAGCCCGATGAACGAGCTGGGCCCGACCACGCCCATGCCGGGCCGGTTCCAGTACAGCAGTGCCTCGAATCCGCGGATGCGATTCGCGCGCGCATCCACGATCGGCTGGTAGCGCAGCACGAATTGCTGGCGCACGATCGCGGCACGCAACGCGGCCTGCATGTCGTGCCGCCAGGTCACGGCTTCGCCCATCCACGGCAGGAACCGCAACACCATGTTGCCGCCTTCCGCCTTGGCGCGGAACAGCGCGGTGTCGGCCTCGCGCACCAGGTTCTCGGCGTCGGTCGCGTCGTCGGGGAAGGTGCTGAAACCCGCGCTGGCGGCGATGTCCAGCAAGCGGCCTTCGACGTCGACGGGCTGGCAGATCCGCTCGATCAGGCGCCGCGTCAGGACTTCGGCCGCGGCCGCATCGGTGTCGGGCAGCAGCAGCAGGAACTCGTCGCCGCCGAAGCGGCAAAGCACGTCGCCCTCGCGCACGCCTTCGCTCAGGCGCTGCGCCACCATGCAGATCACGTCGTCGCCCACGCTGTGGCCGGCGGTATCGTTGATCTCCTTGAAGTTGTCGAGATCGAAAAACACCACCGCCAGCGGCCGCGCACCGTGCCGCGCCACGGCCAATGCCTGCGCGAACTGGCCGCGCATGTGGGTGCGGTTGGGCAAGCCGGTCAGCGGATCGAAGTATGCGAGATGCCGGATGCGCGCCTGCGCGTAACGCAACTCGGCGGTGTCGATGCAGACGTGAATGTGGAACGCGACCTCGCCGGACGAATCGCGCACCGCCACCACCGAACTGTCGAGCGCCTTGCCCTCGCCATTGCGGCGGCGCCATGCGATTTCGCCGCTCCACTTGTCCGACTCGCACAAGGCGAGGTCGCAGGCGCGGGTCGCGGGCGATGGAATCTGCATGTCGCGCACCGGCCGCCCGGTCAGTTCGTCGCGCTGGTAGCCGGTGACGCGCAGGAAGGCGCTGTTGACCGAGACGATCCGCTGCAGCGCGTCGCTGATGAGGATGCCGTCGCTGCCGGCATCGAACACGCTGGCCGCGATCTGCAACTGGCGCTCGTCGCGCAGGCGCTTGGTTATGTCCGTGTACGAGCCCAGCACCCGCACCGGCGTGCCATCTTCGGCGTACTGAACGACGCTGCGCGCGAGCACCGTCAGCACCCGGCCGTCGCCGGTGCGCATGCGCATGACGCGCTGCAATTCCTCGGTGCGGTGCGCCTGCATGTGCGCGTAGATCGCATCGCGCGAGCCGGGATAATCCTCGGGCGAAACGATGCGCTCCAGGTCCTCGGGCGTGGTCAGCGTGCCTTCGGCGTAACCGAGCAGCTTGTACAACCGCCGCGAGAAATCGAAACGCCGCGCCGCGACATCGAACTCCCAGATGCCGTCGTTGGCGCATTCGGCGAGCAGCATGTAACGCTCGCGGCTTGCCGTCAGTTCTTTCAGGATGCGGCGCTGCTTGCGCAACGCCCACGCCGCCAGCGCGATGCTGATCAGCGCGGCGACGATCGCCACCACCAGCAGGACCACGTTCAAGCGCAGCCAGCCTCCCGGCATGGGAGCCTTGGCTCCCGATCCAACACCCGCGCTAGTTCCCCTGCCTGCGCCGCGCCAGCTTACCCGATTCGCTGCAACACGTATCCGCCCACCCGCACCACTGGCGCGGCCAGCCAATGGTCGGCCAGCAGGAAACTGAACAGGGCGATCAGGTAGACGATGGAGTAGCCGAACGCGCTCATCGCGAAGCGCTCGTCCGGCGGCCACATCAGGCGGATCGCATAATAGAGGTAGGCGAGGCCCAGCACCGCCGCGCCGCCGAGATAGAGCAGCCCGCTCATGCCGGTGAGGTACGGCAGCAGGCTCACCAGCACCAGCAGCACCGTGTAGAACAGCACGTGCCAGCGCGTGTATTCGACGCCGTAGACCACCGGCAACATTGGGATGCAGGCGCGCCGGTAATCCTCGCGCCGGAAGATCGCCAGTGACCAGAAATGCGGCGGCGTCCATACGAACACGATCAGCACCAGCAACAAACCGTAGGCCCAGTCGCTGGACCCCTGCATCCCGGTCACCGCAGCCCAGCCGAGCAGCGGCGGGATCGCGCCGGCCAGGCCGCCGATCACGATGTTCTGCGGCGTCGCGCGTTTCAGGAACGCCGTGTAGATCACCGCGTAGCCGATCAGGCCGATGAAGGTGAGCAGCGCGGTGAGCCAGTTCACCAGCAGGCCGAGGATCAGCATCGATGCGATGCCGAGCAGCATCGCAAACACCAGCACCTGGCGCGCGGTGAGCGTGCCGGTGACCAGCGGACGATGCGCGGTGCGCGCCATCACCCGATCGATGCGCTGGTCGATCAGCTGGTTCAGCGCCGCGGCCGCCGACGACGCCATCCAGATGCCCAGCGTGCCGAACACCAGCGCGCGCCACGGCGGCACGCCCGGCGCGGCGAGCAGCATGCCGATGACGGCGGTGAACACCAGCAACGCAACGATGCGCGGCTTGGTGGCGGCGAGGTATTGGCCGGCGAGCGTGGACATCCAGCTATTTTACCGGGCCGCCGAAACCGGGATCGTCGACGCCGGTTGCGTGTCGAGGCGTTCTTCGCTTCCTCGCGCACGCGCAAGCAACGTCACCAGTGCGAAGAGAAGCAGCGCCGCGCCACCGGTGTGCGCCACCGCGATCGCCAGCGGCAGGCCCAGCACCACGTTGCTGATGCCCAGCGCAACCTGCAGGAGCAGCAGCAGCGCCAGCGCGATCGCATGCCCGCGCAGGCCCGCGCGGCCGGCCTTGTGCGCCAGCCACAGCACGTACACGAACACCACCGCGGCGCCGAAGCGATGCACCATCTGGATGGCGGTGCGCGCGGCGGCATCCAGGATGCCGCCCTGGAAATCGACGCCGATGCCGCGCCACAGGATGAAGCCCTGGTGGAAGTCCATCGCCGGCCACCCCTGGCCGAGGCAGCCCGGAAACGCCGAGCCGCCGATGCCGCAGGCCAGCGCGGCGTAGTTCGACGAGGTCCAGCCGCCCAGGAAAATCTGGCACGCCAGCAACACCACGCCGATCACCGCCGCCGCGAACAGATGTGCGACGCGCCAATTGGCTTGTTCGCGGATCGAAATGCGCCACGCCACCCACGCCAGCAGCGCGAACGTCGCCATGCCGCCCAGGAGATGTCCCGTCACCACGATCGGTTTCAAAAGCCACGTGACCGTCCACATCCCGAGCAGCGCCTGGAAGCACACCACGGCCAAGGCGAGCACCGCGATGCGCCGCCAGCCGGAGCCTCGCCACAGGAACGCGACGGCCAGCAGCAGCGCCTCGCCGATCGCCGCGAGCACGCTGGCGGTCACGTAGTTCCGGGCCATGTACATCGGTATGCCGATGCCGATCAGCACGATCGCGGCGATCACCAGTCCGAAATGTCGCCGGCTCGCGAACGTCGCGACCAGCGCTTCGGCCAGCACCAGCAGGCCGAGCGTGCCCGCGGCAAAGCGGTGCGTCTGCTCGCGCCAGGTCTTGTGCGTTTCGACGGGCCGGTCCGGAAACGCCTTGTCCGCCTTCGCGACGGCGGCCGGCTTGACCGGCCAGGTGACGCGCCCGTAGCAGGTCGGCCAGTCGGGACACGACAGGCCGGCGTTGGACAAGCGCACGAAGGAGCCGTACATGATCAGGAAAAATGCCAGCGCGCACGCGATCCACGCGAGCACGCGCAACGGCAGATTCGTCGTCGGCATCACAGGGCCACCTTCACCGCTTTCTGGAGATCGGCCCGCAGGCGCATCGGATCGAAACCCGCCGGATAACTCAACATGGCCCTGCCGCTCGGCGTGACCAGCACCGCGCTGACGCTGTCGGGCGTCTTCGCGCGGAAATCCTCGAGCGTCCGCGACGGCGTGGTCGCGAGCGTCCAGACCTTGCCGAAGCCCCGAGCCGCCGCGACCTGCGGCGGCGCGCCGAGGTACACCAGCCGCAGCATGTCGGCCTGCTTGTCCAGCGTGATCTGCACGCGATGCACGAGGTCGAGTTCGCGCAGGCAGCGTTCGGCGCAATCCGGGCCCGGCAACGCGACCAGCGTCCACGCGGCTTGCCGGTTGCGGAACGCGAACGGTTTGCCGTCGGCCAATTGCATCGGCATCTGCGCGAGGTTGCGCGCGGGCCGGATTTGCGTGCCGTAGCTGCGCGTGGGCGGCGCCCACCCGGACATCATCATCACGGCCGCGCCGATCATGGAGGCCGCGAAGATGCCCACGATGACCGCGGCCTGCAGGCGGCGTCGATTGCGCAAATCCATCGTGTCTATTCCTGTCCGGTATCGAGGGTGTCATCGCGCTTCACGCGATGCAGCACGAAAAACATCACGACCGCCGCGACCGCGAAGCAAAACCATTGCAGCGCGTACGCAAGATGCCGCGCGGGCGGCATCACGTTGGCCGTCCAGCTGCGGATGTAGGCGCTGTGCGGGTCGGGGTCGGTCAACAATACATGCGGATAAACCGCGGCGCCGAGATCGGCGGCGATCGCGCGCAGATCGATGAAGGTCATCAGCTTCGGCCACGCCTTTTCGCCCGGCAGCGGATTGCCGCCCAGCTTCAGGCCCGGCAGCGGCGGCGGCGCGTAGATGCCGGTGAGCGTGACGGCGCGAGCCGGAATCGGCGGAATGTCCGGCAACGTGGTGGTGTCGGCTCCCATCCTGGCGAGGAAACCCAAGTTCACCAGCAGCACGCGCGCGGAATCCGCCGGTTTGAACGGCACGAACACCATCACGCCCAGCCGTCCCGCGCGCATCTGGTCGTCCAGCAGGTACACGCGGTTGCCTTCCAGTGTTCCGCTGACCTTGACGTGCGGATACGCATCCTTGTCGTGCTCGGCGCGCGTATCCGGCAGGCTGACCAGCGGCGCACGCGCGGCATCCTGGAAATGCGCCAGCACGGCTTCCTTGTACGCGGCGCGGCGCAGTTGCCACACGCCCAGCGCGCAGAACACCGCGACGCCGAACACGGTCAGCAACACCGCGAACGCGCTCGGCCGCCGCACGCGCATCACGCCGCGCGCGCCGTCGGCCCGCAGCGCAACGCTATACTCGGCGTTTCCGCGCACGACCTGCCCATGTCATTCACCACCGTGTACAAGGCCGTTCTGGTCATCGTGTTCCTGGTGGTGATCTTCGAGCTGGGCCAGGCGTTGTATTTCATGATGACCGACCGCAAGGACACCGGCCGCACGGTGTGGGCGTTGACGCGACGTGTTGCATTCTCGGTGCTGTTGATCGCACTGATCGTGATCGGCATCGTCACCGGCGTGCTGCATCCGCACGGCGTGTACGTGCGCTGACAACGAAGACCGCCGATTATCGCAACTCCGGCCGACCCTTGGAAGGCTGTGCGCCGGACGCCTTGCTGGCTGGCGCTCCGCCCGGCGCAACCAGGCCAAACCTGGCGGCGCGCGCGTCGATCTGCTGGTCGAGCGAACGCGCCGTTGCCAATTCGGCGTTGCCGGCAGCGGTCTGCCCGCTGTGCAATTCCGCCAGTCCAAGGCCGTAATGCGACCACGCCGTGTGCGGCGATTGCGCGAGCGCCTGCTGGTAGGCCTTGATCGATTCGGCATCGTTGCCCATCCGCAGGTACACCATGCCCAGGCTGTCCAGATAAGCCGCCCGGTCGCCGTCGCGTTTGATGGCCTCGCGGCAATCGTGCAGGGCATCTTTCAGCGACTGGTTGGCCAACGCGCGCGCCCAGCAGCGCTCGTTGAGCGCGCTGCCGAGCGTGGAGTCGTCCCCGTGCGCGCGAATCCACGCATCCAGCAAAGGCAGGGCGTTGGCCGGCTGGTCGATCGCGAGATAGAACGAGGCAATGGAACGGGATTGCATCGAACCGGGCGGCGCGAGTTTTTGTGCTGCCGCGATATCCGCCGCAGCGCCGGCCTGGTCTTTTTTCCCGTAACGCAGTCGGGCGCGCAGCAGCAACGCATCGAGGTTTTTCGGATCGAGGTCCAGCGCCTTGTTGAGATCGTCCAGCGCCGCTGCGGACTGTTTCTGCGCGAGCAGGATGCGGGCGCGCGTCAAATGATCGTCCGCGCTGTTCGGGTCCAGCCGGATGGCCGCATCCAGATCGGACAGCGCGTTCGCGAGCTCGCCGCGCGCCAGGCGCGCCTGGCCACGCAACGCATAATCCGTCGCCGTCTTCGGCTCGGCGCCCGCATCGTTCGCCGCGGCAGCGGCCGTCTCGTGCACTCCGATCGAGGCAGTGTCCAGCGAAAACACGCGGCCGCCGTTGTACGTGAAATAAAGTTTGTGCTGGCTGTTGGCGATATACATGTGATGGGCCAGCATGAAATCGACGCCGAGGATCATGTCGTGCGAACCATCGCCGAAATTGCCGTCCATCACCAGCATTTCGCTGTGCTGGATCGTTTCGGTGCCGACCGAGAACGTGTCGATGGGCACAATCCACGACGCATACGTCCTGGCGCCGACGCCGCGGATACGCACACCCGGCTTCACGCCCAGCCCTTTCAGGTCGATGCCCACGCGTTCGGCGGCACGCCGGTCAAGCAGGGTGGCGACGGCACCGCTGTCCAGCAACGCGCGGACCGTTTTGCCGTTGATCGTCACGTCGACGAAACTGCGCCGGTCATTGAAGTCGACGGAAGGATGCAGGTCGGCAACGTTGTAGGTGCCGCCTTGCTTGACCCAATAGGCGAGCGCCGACTTGCGGCAGCCATCCGGCTTGAACAGCGTCACCTTGCCGTGCGCGAGGTCGATTTCGAGATCCGCGAGATCGAGCAGATTGACGCCCAGCGATCCTTCGCCTGCGTCCGAACCACCGACCAGGAAATCGACGTTGTGCAGGTCCGTATCGAGGATGTCGAAGTCCTTGATCGTGGCGACTTCCGCAGCGGCAGAACCGCCGATCCCGCCCATGCGAAACCCGAACGGCGCGGGGACGAGCTTCAGTCCCAGCGCATCGGCATTGGCGCGCGACATGAAGCTGAACCACGCGCCGGTGTCGATTGCGAAGCGCGTGGTCGCGCCATTGACCTTGACGAGCGTGGTGGGCCGCTCGCCGATCATTTCGACCGACAACGTGCCGTATTTGCCCAGCGTGCACCCTGCGGCCGATGCGGGCCCTGCGCAGGCAAGCAGTACGCAGGCCGCCAGACCGATCCACCCTTCGTGACGCATCGCGTTCACGGGCAGCCGTGCCTCGCCAACGAAGACTACGCCGAATGCCGAATCACTTCTCCGATCGGGAGAGGGATTGGCCCTTCACACGAAGCTACAGGATATACACGAACAGGAACAGGCACAGCCAGATCACGTCCACGAAGTGCCAGTACCACGACACCGCCTCGAACGCGAAATGGTGTTCGCGGTTGAAGTGTCCACGCGCGCAGCGCAGCCACATCACGATCAGCATGATGGTGCCGAGCGTCACGTGCAGGCCATGGAAGCCGGTGAGGATGTAGAACGTCGCACCGTAGATGCCGCTGTGCAGCGTCATGTTGAGGTCGACGTAGGATTCCCAGTATTCGTGCGCCTGCAGGCCGAGGAAGGTCGCGCCCAGCAGGATGGTGAGGCCGAGGAAACCGATCAGGCGCTTGCGGTTGCCCGCGCGCAACGCATGATGCGCGATCGTCACGGTGATGGACGAGGACAGCAGCAGCAGCGTGTTGATCAGCGGAATGCCCCACGGCGAGGTGGCGATGAACGAACCGCCCACCGAATCCGGACCGTTGGTTGGCCACGCCGCGGAGAACCCCTGCCAGATGTAGCCGTTGGTCAGGACGCCCTTGTCGCCGAGCCCGCCCAGCCACGGCACCACGAAGGTGCGGATGTAGAACAGGCCGCCGAAAAACGCCGCGAAGAAGAACACTTCCGAGACGATGAACCACATCATCCCCATCCGGAACGAGGTATCCACCTGGCCGTTGAAGATGCCCTTCATCGACTCGCGGATCACGTTGCCGAACCAGCCGAACATCATGCCGATGATGGTCAGCGCGCCGATCGCCAGGACGATCTGCCCGGGTCCGTCGTAGCCGTTCAGCCAGATCGCCGCGCCGCCCATGAACAGGAACATGCCGATCACCGCGATGATCGGCCAGCGGCTGCTGTGCGGAACGTAGTAGACGTTGGCGTCGAGTTGGCTCATGTCATGGATTCCGGGAAATGGCTGGCGAACGGTATGACCCGATCAACGTGTGGGGACCCAGTTGGGGATGCCGGCGAAATGTCCCTGCACGAGGCTGGCGACGAAGAACGCGACCGCGATCGCCGCGATGATCCAAGCGGTGCGGCGCGCGCGCGCCTTCCGTTGCGCGAGTTCGTCCGGCGCCGGCTTTTCGTTCAATGGAATGTTTTCGTGTGTTCGAAGCATGCTTTCGTGTAATTCAAACGGAGCGGCTTTTGTTGAAAACAAGGCCATGGATGGACGAGGTAGTGTTGCTATTGCGGATGACTGTTCGCGTATCGTCGTTTCATCGTGCAGCAATCAAGGACGATTGCATAAATCAATGGCTGATGTCTCCATGCGCCAGCTTGGTATCGTCGATCACCGGCGGCACCGTGAAGCTGTGGTGCGGGGCCGGCGACGGCAGCGTCCATTCGAGTCCGTAGGCGTGTTCCCACACCCTCGAGGCGGCTTTCTGCTTCGAGAAGAAGATGCAGTGGATCACCACGCCCACGAAGATCAACTGGGTCGCGCCGAACCAGAAGCCGCCGATCGACGAGACCATGTTCCAGTCGGCGAACGCGACGTTGTAATCGGGGATGCGGCGCGGCATGCCGGCCAAGCCCAGGAAATGCTGCGGGAAGAACAGCACGTTCACCGAAATCGCGCTGGACCAGAAGTGCAGCTTGGCCCAGAAATCGGAATACATGCGGCCCGACCACTTCGGCAGCCAGTAGTACACGCCGGCGATGATCGCGAACAGCGCGCCGCCCACCAGCACGTAGTGGAAGTGCGCGACGATGAAGTAGGTCTGGTTGTACTGGAAGTCGGCCGGCACCAGCGCCATCATCACGCCGGAGAAGCCGCCGATCGAGAACAGCACGATGAAGGCGATCGCCCACAGCATCGGCACCTCGAAGCTCAAGCTGCCCCGCCACATCGTGGTGACCCAGTTGAAGATCTTCACGCCGGTCGGCACCGCGATCAGCATGGTCGAGAACATGAAGAACACCTCGGCGCCCAGCGGCAGGCCAACGGTGAACATGTGGTG